>UMJI01063875.1_pt1 | contig 20807 bp, 24 predicted proteins | sample 1965991 | NCBI WGS metagenome assembly UMJI01 (sample SAMEA4836140, study PRJEB28245) | human gut metagenome | biome: gut microbiome; material: fecal sample | place: Denmark | collected 2008
CGATGGGATGTGAACATGAGTGCTTTAACAATCACCGCTTCGAAGAAATTGAAAAATGTATTCATGATATGCAGGAAAAGCAGTCTGAAAGACACAAGGAATTTTATTCAAGAATTAATAAGCTCGAACAGCAGACCGCCCTGTATAGCAATGACTTAGATCATATCAAAGAAACAGTCGATGAAATGAACAACAATTTAAAAATCCTCATGGCAGTCCCTGGCAAACGTTACGACACCATTATTGTATGCATTATAACGGCAGTCGTGGGAGCAGTTGTAGGATTTATGTTGAGCGGTGTATTTCCTATGTAACAAATTGATTCCACTTGTAAGGGAGGACGGTGGAGTTATATGAATTATGCAGATTTTTCAGAAAATGAAAGAAAATTTTACTTGCAAGAAGCAGGTTTTGATTCACGTGAAGAAAAATTATTTCGATTACGGGCTTATGACGAAAAGACATTATGGGAATCATCTGAATTAATGGGGTACAGTCCCAGAACCATAGACCGAATCAATAAAAAAATAAAGCAAAAAATTGCCAAAGTTGCCCCGATGTATATTCGGGGCTTTTCTTTGTATAATGGCGGAAATGTGGCGAAATAGTGACGTTCAAATACAGCGTTCCTTCCTATATAATATAATCATAGGAGAAAACGTAATGATTATATTAAGAAACCCTTACGAGGGTATATGGGAAAAGCATCGTTCTATAGATGATATGGATATGATTCTTGAATCCCGGACAGGAGGAACAGATTATGGCAGGTTATCCGTATTATCCGCAACAGCCTATGATGAGCAACCCTTACGGACAAATACAGCCGTATCAAGACAGGTTGACACAATTACAGAATAACTATCAACAGGCAATGCCATATGGACAAATGCAGATGCAGCAGCCTGTACAACAAATGCAGCAAATGCCGATGCTTCAAGGGCAGATGGTTGATGGCATTGATACTGTAAAAGCAAAAGATGTAGATATGTCTGGAAATCCTGTTTATTATCCAAAAACAGATGGTACAGAAGTCTACAGGAAACAATTACAAGCAGACGGAAGAAGCAAAATTTTTGTTTACCGACTTGTCAATCCAGAAGCAGAGCAGCAACAGGAAGAACCAAAGCAGGTTGATCTAGTTGCTATTATTAATCAGCTTCGAAACGATGTTTGCTCTGAGATTTCTGAAATAAAAAACATGTTCCCGACACAAATGTCGGAGACATCGGTATCTAAGCAGAACGGAGGTAAGCAAAGATGAGTTTCAATCCTAATGCCATGATGAAAAAGCAATTTGAGAAAATGATTTCTCAGAGGTTCGGAAGTGTGGATAACATGATGAACGATATGAGTAAATTTGCAGGAAACAATCCGACATTGAAGAATGCGTTGGATTTATACAAAAAAGGTGATACAGATCAATTACATCAAATACAGCAAAATGTATTTAATGAAAAGCACTTATCACCAGACGGAATTATCCAGAAATTCCTTGGATTATAACATTTCCCCATAATTGGGTGATTAAAAATCGCTACAATTTGGGACGACAGCCGCGGATGTCTCCTATTGTAAATAAAATTTAAGGAGACTAAAAACATGATGAATGGTTCAAATTACAGCCTTAGTGACATTGCAGCTGCTACAGGCTCTAATAACCGTGCCAATGACATGTGGGGCGGTGATGGATTTTCACTTATCTGGCTTGTCTTGATCTTTGCTATCTTCGGATGGGGAGGTTTTGGCGGCTGGGGCGGCGGCTTCGGTGGCAATGGTGCAAATGGTGCTGGATTCCAAGGATGGGCCACACGTGCAGATATCAATGAGAGTTTTGCTCTTAACGATATTCAGAATGGTATCAGAGGTATTCAGCAGGGCATCTGTGACAGCACATATGCTCTCAACAATACCATGCAGAGTGGTTTCAATGGTGTGAATGTTGGAATGCTTCAGGGCTTCAATGGTGTTCAACAGGCAATTAACGCTGATACAGTAGCTAATATGCAGAACACAAACGCATTGCAGTCTCAGTTAGCAAATTGTTGCTGTGAAACAAGAGAAGCTATCCAGGGTATCAACTACAACCTGGCAACCAACACTTGTGCTCTCCAGAACACAATGAACAACAACACCAGAGACCTTATCGAAAACCAGAACAGCAATGCTAGAGCAATACTTGACTTTATGGTAAATGATAAGATTGCAACGTTACAGGCTGAGAACTCTGATCTGAAACGTGCTGCATCTCAGGATCGTCAGTCTGCATTACTTACAACTGCTATGGCTTCTCAGACTCAGCAGTTAATCAATGCAATCAATCCGGCAGCTATCCCGGCCTACGTTGTTCCAAATCCAAACACCTACTACGGTGGATGCAACGGATATAACAACGGTTGCTGCTAAGTAACTCACCCTTAGAGGTTGACTAATTCTAAGAGGTGGGTTGCGGCTCACCTCTTATTTTGATTGAGAGGTAGAAATATGAGTTGTAAAAATGTTTGTAAGCTCTGCAACCATCTTGTGATAAGCCAGTCTGTCGCATTCACTGGTGGGAATCTTGTGGTTACGCTTCCGGCAGGCAGTTATTCCAATGGAGAAAAGTATTGCATTGTTATCGCACAAAGCATACCAGAAGCCACTACGATTACTGCCCCGGTAATGATTCAAATAGGAACAGGAACAACTTTGTATCCGCTAGAGAATCGTTGCTGCGCACAGGTTACAGCTTGTGGCGTAAGAACCAGAACGAAGTACGCAACCAGAGTAGCTACAAGTGCAACTGGTGGAGTATTCAAGATGCTAGGAAACCCGGCTTGTAGTCCGAGTAATAATTTAACTGCAATTAATGGTACAGCCCCAACAACAGACACACCTGTTACACAGGCTGTTAGAAAGGGGGCACTGTAATGCATAAAGTTGCAATGGAAATGGGAAAATGGGCTATGGAAAAAGCCAAAACACATGGCTTTGATAATCTCAGTGCTCAAGACTGGGACGATCTGAAAGACTGCATGGAATCCGTAAAGTGTGCGATTTGTGCGGATAAAGATTACAGAATCGTAGAAGCTATGGACGAATGCGAACAGGAAGAAAAGTATCTTGGACGCATGGGATATGACAGGTATCGTTATTCCAATGGAAGATTTGCCCCGAAAGGCAAAGGAAGTCGTATGGGATATAAACCATATTTGTACATGGAAGATGATGACTGGATGGACGAGTATCTGAACAATCCAGAGTTTGAACGTAATATGTACCGCATGGGATATCATCCAGATCGTAGTGATATGAGAATGGATGGAATGAACCATAAGCAGTCCAGATATGGCGAAAGCTATGACAGATACAGCGAGAATCGCAGGCATTACCATGATTCCAATGATACAGAATCTAAGAGAAAAATGGATGATTCTATGAAAGAATATACATCCGATATCGTCAGAAATCTTACAGAGATGTGGTCAGATGCAGATGCGACTCTTAGACAGTCGATGAAAACCGACTTAACTCGTCTGATACAGCAGATGAATTGAATATTAAATGAATTTTGCCCTTGTTACAGGAATGTAACAGGGGCTTTTTAATTAGGGAGATTGATGATGGAAAAATGTGTAATAAATGTTCTTGGAACGAATTACAGAATTATTCTAAAAGAACTTAAAAATGCAGATATTGACGGCTTTACAGATAATACTGCAAAGGAAATTGTTATCAGAACGGACAACGTAAATAACGTTGGTGATTTTGACTTCTTACAGAAAAAGCAGTTGAGACACGAAATTATTCATGCATTCTTGTCGGAAAGTGGATTGCAGTGCAATTGGCAACATATGGAACAGTTCGGACAGGATGAAACCACAGTTGATTGGTTTGCGATTCAATCTCCGAAGATTTTTGAAGTATTCAAAGAACTTGAGTTAATTTGAAAGGGATGGTGATAAACCATGCTAAGACAATTCTATATGAACGGAGACCTATGGAGAGTGCAGTTCGTATCTCCGCACGACAGCATGTTAATTGACCGCACAGGTCAGAGAACACTTGCGGTATCGGATTATTCTACAATGATAATTTCGATTGCAAATAATCTGCGTGGAGAACTTCTGAACCGCGTGTTTATCCATGAATTAGGGCATTGTGCGATGTTCAGTTATGGCTTGCTACCAGAACTTCACCGTATGGTCAAGAAACAATATTGGGTTGAAGCAGAGGAATTTGTGTGCAATATGCTTGCCGATTACGGATGCTTTGTAATTGGCGTTGCAAAAGATGTTTTAGGAAACCAATTTACTTATGTGTCCCCTGTTGGAGTAGAAAAAATGATTGCATAAATGAAAACCCTATTATGCCAGCTGTAAATGATGATGGTGTACTTATTTTTTAGGAGGTAGTTCATGGAAGAATCAATTTTAAAAATCCATACTCAAAACGGAGATATTCCAGTTGGGTATCCAGGCTTAGCAAACAAGCCTATCGCAGATAAAACTTTGAGCGAAGAGGGAGCATTTGCGGATGCTAAAGTAGTAGGGGACAATTTCAAAAAAACAAAGGCAGAAACTGATTCACTAAAGGAAGATTTATCCAATAAAATCACTAAATTCTACGCTAGTTCGCAGGGTGAAACTCATATCACTGATTCTGACAATGGAAAGATTCAAGATATGATGCTGTATGGCAAATCATCACAGGATGGAGTGCCAACGCCAGAGAATCCAGTTGAGATTAAAAGCGTGGTGAATCCGACTGTGAAGGTGTGTGGGGAGAATTTATATCCCGGTAGTGATTTAATTGGGTTGACAAAAACATATACTACGGATTTTATACCTGTTATTTTACACAAGGGGAAAATTTATTTTTCTTTTGATACGTCTTCGGACACAAGTGATGGTCGATACCATATTAATGCGAAATACTTTGATATAAATAAAGAATTGATGGGTGGTAATGGCAATGAAAGTATAGCAGGAAATAACATTTCTCATGTGAGTTTTAAATTTGATGGAACGAAAGCTGGAATTAATCATGAAACAATCGATTAAAAAAATGTTTCATATGTAAAAATTATGTTTGGTATTTATGCCACTACAGCTACCAAAATTACATACAAAAATATAATGATAAGTGCCACAGATTCCGATTTTGAACCATACAAACCTATTCAGACCGTCACCCTGCCGTATACTCTCAACGCAATCCCTGTAGAATCAGGTGGTAACGTCACAATTGATGGTCAGCAGTATATTGCAGATTATGTGGATGTGGAACGGGGGAAATTGGTGAGGATGGTTGATTCTTCTAAGTTAGATAATACACAATCTATTGTAAACAAAACCGAATGGTTGTTAGCAGAATCACAAGAAATTGACCTTACCACAGAAGAAATTACCGCATTTAAAGCACTTACAACATATTATCCAACTACAAACATCAGCGTTAATAGCGAACAGCTTGACGGATATACAGCATTTAACTATCCAATAAGCATGGCAAATGGGTGGAATTATGTCAAAAAGCAACTTAACGATAACCGAGATTATATCTATGACATGGATATACAATCAGCAGAAGCCTATGTCAACAGTGAATATGCAGTAGCATTAACAGAATTGGAGGTATGATTATGTTATACAGAACATTATTAAAACTTAAAGAAAGAAATGGACTTACAGACGATTTGAAGAATAAAATTGATATTTTCTTTGCAACTGGCAGGATTACTGAAGAACAGTATAATGAGCTGATGGATGTTAATAAGGAAGGAACTGAAAGCGGAAAATAATTAACTGATGAGGGCAAACCACAATGCAGATTCTGAGATGGATAAATCTGAAGAAATGCAGAGCGAAACTGAAATAAAATAAACAATCAACCATTTAGGGGAGAGCAGAAATGTTCTCCTTTTTTGCATTGGAGAAAGTATTATGAGAGGATTAAAAAGACAGAAACAGACCGTGTATTGGTCAAAAGTAACCGAAATACTTGATGGGATAGATACCGTACCGTTCTACAGTCAACCGCAAAGCTTTAAGTTTTCTGTATCATCTACCGCAGGAACACCAGAGGAAATATCGGCAGGAATTGTGCCGGATTACGACAGGTACATTACTTCCTTCAACCGTTCTTTCCATCCGCAAGAGGGAGATGTATTTTGGGTTGATACCGTGCCACAGGTTGACGCATTGGGAAATCTGGTTCTGGAAGATGGTATTCCTACAACGCCGCCAGATTATCGTTTGAATAAAATTCTTGATACGCAAAGAGGAAATCTGGCTAGATATGGAATTAAAAAGATAGGTGCAGAAGAATGAGTGGACGAGTAATCAAATGTAATCTGAGCCAAAAATCTATTGGAAACGCAATTAAAGAATTGAAAACATACCAAAACAGTCTTCGCGATAAAAATGAGCTGTTCCTTAAAAGGCTTTGCGAATTGGGAATTCCTGTCATAGACGAAAATATTATGTTGGCACAGGGAGATTCTGATAAAAACCACAATACCTACATCAAAATCAACAGGTTCGGAAATTATGCGCAGGCAACTCTTGTGTGTGAGGGTTCTGGACTTTTGTTCATAGAATTCGGTGCAGGTATCCATTACAACGGAGCCGCCGGTTCTAGCCCACATCCAAAAGGAGAAGAATTTGGTTACACAATCGGTTCTTACGGACAAGGCAAAGGAAAAAACGAATCGTGGGTATATGTAGCAGATTCTGGCGAATGGGTACGTTCTTACGGTACGGAGGCTACAATGCCCGTGTACAAAGCAAGCGTAGAAATTATGCAGAATATCCGTAGAATCGCAAAAGAAGTGTTTTCTGCATAAAAACATAGCACCTTTTCTTACTGAATATAACGTCTGTTTTATGTATACTGTAAGATATAAAAGCATCTACCGGAATGGTGGGTGCTTTTTCTATGCTCAAAATAAGGTGGTGACAGAGATGCCAGATGTAGTAAAAAATCCAGTTTCAGATGTATTTGAACGATGGAGAACAACTATTGAACCCGTTGTAGGAAAAGGGAACTTTTCTAATGACGAAAGTCAGACGGTAGCTTCAAACAAAAGGGCTTACGCACGTTTGTTCTTACTTGGAAATCCAACATCACGTGGCGACCTTGAGGGGGACGAGTGCGCGACAACGCCATCTTTCCAATCAGAATCCTATGCGACTGGTTCAAAAGCTTCTTCAAAAGCATATGAAATTGACGATGCTAGTCACAAGGCTATGGTTGGCATGGGTTTTCGTAGGATATACGGGCCCGTAAGACAAAATAATGCTGATAACAGCATAAAACGTGTTGTTAGCAGATATAGCCGGATATATACTGGCACATTACTCTAGGAAAGGAGTGAGAAAACATGGAACAGATTATGAACTATGTAAAGCCGGAACTTCTTATTGTCGCGGTTGTACTGTACTTTATCGGAATGGGAATCAAAAAATCCGAAGTCATACCGGACAAATATATCCCGGCAATCCTTGGTGCTTTAGGCATTCTGATTTGTGGAATTTATGTTATTGCTACATGCGCTATATCTGGCGCACAGGAAATCGCAATGGCAATTTTTACCGCAATCACACAGGGAATCCTCGTTGCAGGACTTAGTAATTATGTAAATCAGATTGTAAAGCAGGCAAGCAAAGAAGACTAGAAGGAGGTGATCCTTTTATCTCCCGGTACAGGGTTACGTACTAGAACCAGAGCCGTTAAGGCTCTTTTTTATTGCAATAAATTATAGCCGAAAGGCAGAAAGGAGCCAAAATGGCACGATTAACTACACTTGGTGTGAAATTTTCATATGCCGTTGAAACCGTGAAAGGCACAAAGCCTACCAAATTCACACAGCTGGAAGAAGCCTCTTCCATCGGCGGTATTTCTCTTGACACAGAACAGATTGACGTTTCTGCACTGGAAGATTATCTGACTCAGTATGCAGCTGGTAGACAGGATACAGGTGGTACTTGGGAGATTGAATTTATCATGGATCCAGACAAATCTGTTAAACAGATTAAAAAACTGTACGAAGATTCTAAGGCTGCAAAAACTACAGGATTGGCAACTTGGTTTCAGGTGTCGTTCCCGGATATGTCCGACTCATTCTTTGTTATTGCAGAATGCGGTCGCGAAATTCCAATGCCAGAAATTGCACAGAACGAAGCAGCAACCATGTCTATTTCTCTTATCATCAATACATATAAGGGACTGGATACCAAAATTGAGCCGACAGCGGCTACTGAATAAGATGTAAAGCAGGGAGGATAATTCATGTTTAGTTTTTCAGCGAATGGCAAAACATACAAAGTAAAATTCGGATATGGCGTACTTACTCAGTCAGACATTCTTACACAAGTGTCTTCTATGGGAGCAATCAACAATCCGAAAGATATGATTAAAATGCTTCCAGAACTGATTCTAGTAGGATTGCAAAAAAAGCACAAGGATGAATTCGGATATGAAACCGAAGAAGAAAAGAAAATTGCATACGATAAAGTGTGCGATCTTCTGGACGACTACGAAGATGAATCCACAGAGGAAAATCCTCATAATGGATTTACTTTATTTGAAAAAGCAAGTCAGGAGCTTGAAAAGAACGGTTTTTTATCCGGAATGGTAAAAGCAATGGAGGAGAAATCGGAGGAAGAAAAGAAACTTCCGAAGACTCCGCAGGATCACAAGAAGAAGAGCTAACTTTTCCAGAAGTAGTTTATAAAAAGTTACTTCCATTGTATTTATCAATCGGTGTTTCAGAAGAAAAGTTTATGGATTCTACACCATATGATTTAGAACCATATATGGAAGCCTACAAATTAAAACAAAAAATGGCTGATTCGCAAGCATGGCAGTTCAACATGTACACGATGTGTGCAGTTCAGACTGCGGTTGCAAATGTGCTTATTGGTAAAAAGTCAAAGGCTGAATACCTTAAAGAACCATTTTCACAAACAGCCGAAAAGCAAAAGCAAGAGGATGAAGAGAATCTTTCTGAAACAGAAAAGAAACGGCAACGTGACAGGTTGCTCATGACATTGCAACTCATGCAAGCAAATTTTGAGCTGAATCATGGTAATAATGACGAGGGCAGGCAGGATTAAAAGTCTTGTCTGCCCTTTATTTTTTTGATTAAAAGGAGGTGCTTTAATGGCCGATAATACCATAGATACCCTCAATATACAAATAGAGAGTAGCACAACTCAGGCGGTGCGGTCTATTAATAACCTTGTAAAAAAATTAGATACATTAAACACTGCCTTTGGAAATCTTGACATAAGCCGGTTAAATAATTTTTCCAATTCTTTAAAAAGTTTAGGTAGCGTGAATTTTAAAGCAAATGGATTGAATGCGGCTATAAACGCTATCAATCGTCTTGGAAAATCTGATTTCAGTCAGTTTGATACAGGGAAATTAGGCAAAATTCTTACTGAGATGCAGAAACTTGATGCTATTCCAGATGTTTCTCCGAGCGTTAGCCGGTTTACAACCGCTATAGCTAAACTTGCCGGTACAGGACAGTATATCGGCAATGTATCAAAGGAACTTCCGAATCTTGCGACAGGTTTAAATAATGTGGCTGCTAAATTAAGCTCTATGAGTGAAGTATCAGCATCCACCAATGCCTTTATTACTTCTCTTGGAAAATTAGCTGGTGCAGGAGATAAAACTGGAAAGACTGCAAGTCAATTATCAACTCTCGCGCAAGAGGTTTTGAAGTTTTTTGACGTAATGAAAAGCGCACCAGATATCAGTTCGAGTACAATAAGAATGACAGAAGCTCTTGCAGTATTAGCATCGTCTGGAAGCAAAGTAGGGCGTGCCACAAATAGCGTTTCGAATTCATTTAACGCGCTTTCTTCGTTAGGTTCAAAAGCAAGTACTGTAATCAATGGGCTGACAAATGCTTTTCAAAAATTTGCTTCAAAAGCTATTTCTTTAGGCGGAAAAGCTGTATCTGCAATCGCAGGTATTGGAAATGCATCGTCTGAAACTGGTGAAAAAATAAGAAGATTGTCAAACCCTATGAGTTCAGTAACTGATAAGTTGAGTGCTCTTTACGCCAAAGGTTTCCTCGTAAAAAGAGCATTAGATGTTCTGACATCGCCAGTAGAATCCGCAATGAACTATGTAGAGACTCTGAACTATTTCAACTCTGCGTTCAATCAGGTGGCAGAAGGAATCAACACTGACGAATGGAAAAAAAGTGGCATAAAATCCGCTGAAGCATATGCAAATTCATTCCAGGAAAGGGCAAAACAGCTTTCACAGAAACTGACAGGATTCGAAATTTCAGATACTGGTGAACTTGCTAGAACCAATACCGCTAGTCTTGGACTTGACCCAGAAAAGACAATGCAGTATCAGGCAACATTTGCGCAGATGGCATCATCTATGGGAGATACATCAGAGACTGCATTAAAATTGTCTAATGTACTCACTATGATTGGCTCAGACCTTGCATCTGTAAGAAATATGGACTTTGAAGATGTATGGCAGGACATGGCATCTGGCTTGGCCGGTATGAGCCGCGCTATGGATAAGTACGGCATCAATATCCGTAATGCCAACATGCAACAGGAACTATATAATCTTGGAATTAATACCAGCATATCGAATTTGTCTCAGGCAGATAAAACGATTCTAAGAACGATTATCTTGCTGAACAACTCTAAGTATGCGTGGGCTGATTTGTCAAACACGATCAATCAACCGGCAAATCAAATTCGTATGTTGCAAGCTAACTTTGCATCCCTTGGTAGAACAATAGGTTCCTTATTCATTCCTATACTGCAAACAGTTCTTCCATATATCAATGCAATCGTAATCGCATTACAAAGAATGTTTGCTTATATTGCAAAATTGCTTGGAATCAAACTGTCAAACTTTGTATCATCTACTGGTGGTATTTCTGTAGATACCGGAGATATTGCAGATAATATGGATAATGCCAGTGGTGCAATTGACAATGCCAATACCAGCGCAAAAAAACTCAAAAAAACATTGTCAGTTCTTTCATTTGATGAACTGAATCAGCTTAATGACAATTCTGATTCTGGTAGTACAAGTAATCCATCTTCTGGCTCTGGAAAAGGCGGTTTGGGGCATATCAAAGCACTTGATGCAGCTTTGGACGATGCTTTATCTGCATATCAAAAAGCATGGGACGAAGCATTCAAGAAAATGTCCAACAGGGCAAATGAAATGGCAGATGCCATTGTAAATGCCTTTAAGAGAAAAGACTGGAAAGGCCTTGGAAAAATCATGGCTGATGGCATCAACTGGGGAATGCAAAAGCTTTATGATTTCATTAACTGGAATAACGTAGGCCCGTACATCACTAAATTCACCAGTGCGTTCACCCAGACTTTCAACAGCCTTGTTGATAATATCAACTGGGATTTGATGGGGCGTACCGTTGGAGCTGGTATGAATACCATTGTAAATACTGCAAACCAACTTCTGGAAGGAATCGACTGGAAGAACCTTGGTGCTAAATTTGCCAATGGTATCACTGGTCTTGTCCGTGAAGTGGACTGGAGCAATTTCGGTAATCTGCTCGGAAATTCCTTTATGCGCGGTTGGGATATTTTTTCTGGATTCGTGGAGAATCTTCCATACGGAGAAATCGGAACAGCTGTTGCAGAAGGATTGAACGGAATCTTTGAAAAGATTAGCTTTGGCGAAATCGCTCATACGCTCGCAACTGGCTTGAATGGTGCTTTCGATACACTGGCTTCATTTACAGCAAGCTTTAATTGGGAAAATCTTGTTGATAACATTACAAATGGAATCACCACATTCATGCAAGAATTCAACTGGAAAGAGAATGGACAGAAGTTAGAAGAATTTATTAACAAATTACTCACGTCACTTATCGAGATTGCAAGGGGTGTCGATTGGGAAGCGTTTGGACACAATGTAGGCGTATTCCTCAGTGAAATTGACTGGGGAAAACATCTTGCACAGTTACTTACGGTTATCGGAGACGTTCTTGGTGGAATCTGGGAAGGACTTGGAACAACATCTGCCGGCACATTTGTTCAGGCAATGGCTGTTTTTGCTATTGGTAATAAGCTCATGCCATTAGTTGATACAATTACTAAGTTTTTTACAGGTGATACTGTATTTGGAAATCTTTCTAAAGCTGTACAAGGTATGCTGAGTCCCGCAATCACAGAAGCAGTCTCAACAACTATTCCGGCTCTTGGGACATCGTTAGGCTCACTTGTTGCAACTGGTGGTGGAATTGCTCTTGCAGTAGATGGTGCAGTATTACTTACCAAGAAATTAGCAGGACTTTTTGAGACCATGCAAGGTGGTAATGGAATGACTACACAGTATGGTGGTTATCTCCATGATTACGCAACACAGCTGACTGATGTAGCAAATCTTACAAACGATCAATCGGAAGCGTTGTGGCAGCTTATTGAGAAGGATGAAGAACTTGGAAAAACTCACGATGAAATGTACTCTGATATGGTTGAAAAATTGAAAGAGTATGGCGTTTCATCCGATCAGGCTAGAACAGCTCTTGAGCAGTATGGCGCACAGGCCGGTGTATCGGCTGAATTTGTTGAGGGTATGACTAATCAAATCTCCGCACTTGGAGATGGCGTGTCAGAAGCAGCTGGTAAATTCGATACATCAAAAATCAGTATTTCGGATTTGAAAGACGAGCTATACTTATTGAGTCTGAAATCTGACGATTTTGGTGGTTCATACAAAACAGCCATGGACGAACTTGATAATGCTAATAATGGTGGAACTATCACAAATACCAAAGATGCATTAGATACAGTCTACACTTCATTGAAGAATGCAGGAGTTCCACTCGATGAACTGAACAACAAACTTGCAAAAGACTTCCCGAACGCTACGTTAGCCACAAAATCAGCAGTAGACAAGAATATTGTTGGAGCACAGCAGACTATATCAACATCAGTTGGACAGGCATCAAGAGACACTCAAACAGCCACAAATCAAATGGCAAAAAATGCCACAGATGATTTCTCGGAAATCCAGAAACAGGCTGATACTTACATGAAAGGCATGGAAACTACAACTACTAGCTCATGGGGAAATTCTTCCAGAGAAGCGACATTAAAGGCAAGGGAGATGAAAAATGCCGTAAGTACAGAACTTGGAAATATGGACAAATCTGTAACAAGCCATTTCCAAAGTCAGTACAACATTGCTTATAAGAAATGGGAGAATATCGGAAGAGATATCTCTTCTTATGTTTCTGGAAGTATGTCAAAGAGTATGGATAGCTCTTTAAATAGCTTTATGAGAACTATTCGCAGCGCATTCAGTGATATGTACAGCATTGGCCATAATGCGGCTCAATCATTAAGAAATGGAATGAAATCCGTGAGAATGCCTACGCTTTCGTATTATATTTCTCAGTGGAAAACACATAGCCTTGGGAACGGCGGTACCAGTTCAACCCCTGTCTATAGTCCGAACTGGTATGCAAAAGGTGGTTTGTTCAAAAATGCATCTGTCATTGGTGTAGGCGAAGCAGGACAGGAAGCTGTTCTTCCTTTGGAAAATCGAAAAGCCATGAAATCCATTGCCGACAGTATCATGTCCGGCTATGACGGCAACATGGGACTTACGAAAGATGAGATCATGGAAGCTGTCGAGCGTGGCGTAGTTACTGCTTTGATGAACAATGGTGGCTTTGGCGGTTCTTCGCCGGAGTACATCATGAACAGCATCAAAGTGAACGAACGTGAACTGGCGCGAATTGTCACAAAGGCTCAGAACAACACAGATTATCGCATGAATCCGTCCCCGGCATATTGATTTTTGCGGTAAAATTTGATATACTAAACGAGAGATAGTTATTACATTTGTTGAAAAGAGCACGCTAAAGATGAAACGAGGGAAAAACCTCACGATTCTTTGGTGTGCTCTTTTTTTGTCTGGTAAAACCAACAGGCTAACCCGACGGGGGACAAGTGCAATTCCATGATGCACCTGCCTGTTGTTTTTATAAATCATGGATCTGTGGCTACAAGGCAGTCACACATTAACGACATGGAGGTTATCTACTATGAATAAAAAATTATCAGATCTTATTTTATCTACTCAAAGCAATCTTGTTATAAATTCCGAACTTGCAGTAAGAATAGGACTTAATGAAGCTGTTGTTTTAAGACAAATTTATTATTGGCTTGAAATTAATGAAAAGTTAAAAAGAAATTATCACGACGGAAAGTATTGGAGCTACAATACCATGGAAAATTGGAGAAAAGAAAATTTTCCATGGTGGTCAACAAAAACTGTTGAAAGAGCATTTAAAAATTTGGTAAATTCCGGTCTTGTTATTACAGGCAATTATAACAAGGATAGTAGGGACAGAACTAAATGGTATTCTATTGACGAAGATGTTCTTGAAAAAGTCTTAAAAGATACTGTTGAAATTTCAACGTCAGATTGTCCGTGTGCAAATAGACAAAATGACGAAATGCACACCGACAATTCGACAGAAGCATTACCAGAGACTACTTACAGAGAACACTATACAGAGAATACAGATAAAGACTGTACTTTATCAAGTACAGAGGAAAAGACTTTACCATCGTCTGGTAAAGGAGTAAAGACTTCTGCTCCTAATAATAATATAAATATAAATATTAATAATATACCACCTAGAACGAAAGAGCAGAAGCAGGAACGGTACGCACATGCGAAAAATAATCGCTCTGTCGATTACAAAGACGAAGAACTACCGACAATCCTGTACAATGGATTTAATTCTCTGTACGGGGACAAAGAAGATATTTTGAAAGACCATGACATCTGTCTGACTATGGCATTGGTCAAACAGTTCTTTGAAAAATTCAAACAGTATCGGGGAGAACGACACCCGATGGTTTATGCCAATGATCTTGACCAGTTTCTGAGTATGATTCGAAATGCTGACTTGGATATGGTGAAAGACGGAATAGTCGAAGAGGACGAGGAACCGCAATATTATCTGGACATGATGGACGAATATTTCGGCTCTGACATTGGGAAAAACAACAATATGGACTGCGATTATCATATCTGGCTGTTCTTCACGGAGAAGACACAGAACATTTTGTATAACCGCGTGAAACAGAAACGGGAGGAATGAAAATATGCCAATAGACAGACCATTGTTTGAACCGGGGGACATAGTAAAACATTTCAAGAGAGAAACCGTCAGTGATTTGCGGAGCAATGATTACCTGTATAAGATTGTCGGCGAAGCAAAGCATACAGAGACAGACGAACCGCTGATAATTTACCGTGCTTTGTATGGAGAAAGAAAACTATATGCCAGACCACAAAAAATGTTTTACAGTTTGGTTGATAAAGAAAAATATCCAGATATTTCACAGAAGTACAGATTTGAAAAATATGAAGGACAGATATTCATTGAATAAAACAGCCTAAAATCTATTTTAAATACAGAGGGCGATTATTTCCTCGCATAGATGCTTCAAATGGATTTTAGATGGAAAACGATACAGTAATTAATTAGAAAGTGAGAAAGAAATGAGTAGACTTGGAAAAGAAATGCCAGCAGAGTATTCAGACAGATTTGACGAACTGAGGCAAAATCGAGTAGAAGTCAGTTTTTACAAATACGGCACTGCAAAAGATAATTTCGGCGAGAAATTGGTAAATGCCATAGAATCTCATGATATGTGCATTAAAAAATATAAAGAAACCGGTAACACGGAGTATCTTTGCGATGCTGCGAATTATTTGATGTTCGAATTTATGTATCCACAAATCGAAGGTGCTTATTTCAAAGCAACCGACAGTGGGGAAAGTGCCGGAGTAGTTGGAACACCAATTAATCAGTTAAAGGAGAAATGGTAGGATGAAAAAATCGGGCAATTCTTATGGGAAACACGGATTATGAATCATTTTGCAAAGAGCACTTCGAAAGATTCATTTCTGATATCCAAAAGAAACATTAATATAACTTTTTCTTACTGAATCTCACCTTGTATATGTGATATAATAAAGAATCATAAAGCGTCTATCAGAGCGATAGGCGCTATTTTCGTGTAATTAAGCATCTTCTTTCGGGAAGGTGCTTTTTCTTTTATGAGGTGTTATATGGCAGAAATATTTTTAAAAGTAAACGGTGTCTCGATGCCTTGCCCGTCTTCCTACACATGGGGATTACAGGACGTATCAGCGGCAAAATCAGGAAGATCTGATGACTCTGTCATGCATAAAAACAGGGTAGCGCAAAAAAGGAAATTAGCTTTGCAGTGGAAAGGTAAAGATTGGGCTACTACAGCTAAGATTCTTCAAGCGTTCAATCCCGAGTACATCCAAATTACATATCCAGATATGATGTCTGGAAAATACGAAACCAGAACATTTTATGTTGGTGACAGGAGTGCGCCTGTTAAATGGTGGTGGCATGGAAACCAGAGAACAGAATCTATCAGTTTTGATGTGATTGAGAGGTGATGCATGAGAAAATTATCTAACAGATGGAAAGAAAAAGTCAAGAACGGAATGGACGTGCAGTACCTCAAGTATGCAGATATCACACTTACAGACGGAACTGTACTCAATCTGACCAGTGCCAATCTGTGGCAAAACGGAATGGAATTCGAAGATTCCGTATCTAATGATAGTAGCTTTGACATCGGTTCTGCAATCATCAATGTATTGAATCTTAGCATTAATAATTTTGACGGTGAGTACTCCGATTACGATTTTGAGGGAGCAGAAGTCATATGTTATGTTGGATTACAGATTGAAAATGAGGATACAAGTGAACTGTTAGATTCAGCTGGAGAACAAATACTGGATTCAACCGGTGATACAATCATAGTTCATAAAAATGCGGTTATTGAAAAAACACGTATTTGTACAGTGACAGTTATTGAACAGCCGGAAGACGAAACGGTGACCATAGACCTTACGTGCGAAGATAATATGCGGAAGTTTGACCGGAACTATTCAGACAGCAAATTGAAGTATCCGGCAACCAGAGGGCAGATTGTACGAGATGCCTGCGAGGTATGTGGGGTTACTTTGCAAACAACATCATTTGACAGAGATGATTATATCGTGCAGAATCGTCCAAATGACGAAGCTTTAACATTTCGCCAGGTTCTACAGTGGGTTGCACAGATTGGCTGTCAGTGGATGAGATGCGATGAATATGGCAGATTGTGCATCGGTTGGTATAGCAGCATCAATGAAGAAGAACTCATTATTAATGATCTTGGAGTTCTCAAAACGCAAGATGATAGCAATATCTCGCTTGAATTATCCAGTGCAAATGGTATTTTATCGGCAAATAACGGAACATTTCTGGAAAATGATGGCATATTGAGGCTTTTTGCAACTGACGAAAAAGGTAACATTTCTGAAATAGAAACCACCTATGGTTTTACTCCGCATCATACAGATGTAGTAATCACAGGCGTGAAAGTAACTGAATACAGCGAATCCTCTTCTGATAATCCGCAAACTTACATGGTTGGTACAGAGGGATATGTACTTGGAATTTCTGGTAATAAATTAATTCGTGTTGGCGATGGCCAGACAATCGCTTCAATAATCTCCGAAAAATGCGTTGGCATGAGATTTAGACCATTTGAATCCGAGTGCCCTACAGATGTGGCTCTGGAAGCCGGAGATTCACTGATTATTGTGGATAGAAATGGGAAAATATACACATCGCTACTTACTACAACTACATTGAAACCGGGATCCGGTCAGAAGATAGCTTGTAATGCCAAAAGCGCTGCTAAAAATAGCAGCACCCAATATTCCCAGGCGACGCAGGCATTTGTTACTGCAAGAAATATGGTTAAGCAGGAAAAAACCGAGAGAGAAAAAGCTCTTGAAGAATTTGGAAAAAGAATTGATTCAGCCACAGGAGTTTATACTACTGTTGAGCCACAGGAAAATGGAAGCAAAATCTTTTATTTACACGACAAACCAACTCTGGCAGAATCTCAGGCAATTTGGAAAATGACTTCTGAGGCATGGGGAGTGTCTACAGATGGTGGACAGACATGGAATGGTGGTATGACAGTAGATGGTGATACGATTGTAAGAATCCTCACAGCCGTAGGATTAAATGCTGACTGGATTAACACAGGTGCGATTACCGTAAAGGATAAGAGTGGAAATATCATCTTCCAAGTTGATATGGATGCAAAAAAAGTAATTATCAGCGGAGATAATGTTGTAATTGGTGATAGTCCTTTGCCGGATAAACTAGCAAATATGGACAACAATATTGCATCTGCCAAGAATATGACCTTACAGCTGAGTAACGACATGCAGACGATCGCATCTGACGCAGACGGAAACATTCCGGTATTTCCAACAGTGGCAACCACAGCGTCAGTTATGTATGGCTCACAGGATGTAACCAATGATTGCAGTTACACGATTACGAAATCCGACAGCGTGACCGGCTCTTGGGATGTCAATACGCACACCTATACAGTCACAGGACTGATAGCTGATAACGGATGGGTGGATATTAAAGCCACTTACCTGCAAACCTTGTCCATCACAAGAAGATTCACGATTGCCAAGCTTAAAGCTGGAAAGAACGGAGTCAATGGGCTGGATGGTTTGCAAGGCGAAAAAGGCGAACAAGGAGTTCCCGGAAAAGATGGCAAAGATGGAACAAATGGAGTAGACGGCAAGACATCATATTTCCACATCAAATATAGTTCCGTGGCAAATCCAACATCATCTAGTCAGATGACTGAAACTCCGTCCACGTATATAGGTACTTATGTAGACTATGAACCGAATGACAGCACAGACCCGAAGAAATATACGTGGTCAAAATTCGAGGGGTCTGATGGTAAAGATGGTATTGCTGGAACGAACGGCACAGACGGAAAGACGTATTATCTACATATTGCCTACGCGAACAGTGCTGATGGAAAGACAGGCTTTTCGGTTTCTGATGGAACTAATAAACTGTATATTGGCCAGTATACGGATACCACCAAGACAGATTCCACTGACCCGACAAAGTATACATGGAGTAAGATTAAGGGCGAGACGGGAGCTGATGGAAAACCGGGAAGAACCTACATCATTGAGCCGTCTTGTAACGTGCTGAAACGTGGTTCAGATAAAGTGATTAGTCCAAACTTTATAACCTTTAAAGCGTATTATCGTGATGGTGATTCAGCTGCTAGAGTACCTTATAAAGGCAGATTTGTCGTTGAAGAAACTGTTGATGGAAGTACTTGGAAAACCATTTATGCTAGTTCAACCGATGAGGATACAGTAACGCACTATCTGTATTCTATTTTAACAAATAGTTCGGGTCAGGCAGTAGCAAGCTCAAATGGTTCAACCATTGGTATTCCTAGAGATGTGACGAATGTTAGATGTAAATTATATGCATCCGGTGGTACTACGACATTGATGGATATGCAAAGTGTTGCAGTAGTAATTGATGTTGACAATCTGACACAATCGCAAATCGTAGAAATACTATCAAATGATGGTGCATGGAAAGGATTGTACTATAAGAATGATCAACTGTATATCAGTTTCAATGCAGCACTTGGCGGTGAATTGACACTCGGTGGCGTCAATAATGGAAATGGTGTGCAGAGAATTTATGACAAAAACGGAAAACTAGCATCTGAACTCAGTAACTCAGGGCAAATTTTATATGACACAAACGAACTCGCATCCGGAGTGCTGATGAATGATAAATTATTCTTTTTCACTACACCAGTGAATATAACGTCCTCTGATACAGATGTAACTGGCACTGCGTTTTATGCCGGTGGAATATCAAGGTTTACTGGAACGATAAGAAAAGATGACACAGAAATTGTATTTGACAATGAAATTATAATTTTCATAAATGAAGAGGGTACGTACTCCCCTCCATTATGGTTCTCAAGTGTGTCAGATACCGACTCTTTAAACGGAGAATTCAGAGACCTTGATGTGAAGAATCTTAATATTCATGAAAGTGGTTGGTTTAACAATCCTCCCACGATTATCGGATGGGGTTTTAATTCTTCTGCTTATCATGTTGGCTGGGATGATAATATCAAAAACTTGTCTTTGATTCCATCTTCTTCCAAACGCTATAAAGACCTCGGAAATAACATTTCTTCAGAAGAATTAGATAACTGGTACAACATCGAACCGCTTTGGGCAAAGTACAAAGATGGGTATCTGGTCGAGGGTGACGAGAACGAAGGCAGATACATTCCAATGTTTATTGCCGAAGACGTAGAAGAATATTTTCCAGAAGCTACTAGACACGCTAATGGACTTGTTGAAGACTGGAACGAACGTATCATGATACCGGCAATGTTTGCAATGATTAAAAGCCAAAAGTCAGAAATAAATTTACTCAAACAGGAACTTAATGAAATAAAGCAACTCTTAAGAAAGGAGTGACACCATGGCGGAATCATTAAAAACAATATTAATGTCGGCATTGACTTCGAAAGCAACACCGGCAGAAAGTGACACATTGATAGTTGGAGAAGGGAATGTATTAAAGAAAATATCGTTTTCTCAGTTGTTTACATACCTAAAAGACAAACTCGGGATAAATACGTTAAACACGAATTTAGGAAAAACTGCTCGTTTTTATGCCGTAAGTAAATTTTATGTACCTGAAAGTTCTGGCGATTATTCCGGGCTTGCAATCGGTGGGACTGCATGGAACAACATTGCTGGAATACAGTATGTGAGCGCAACTGATTACAAACATTACTATACATTCCCCAAAGGCACATATTTAGTAAATATCAACCTTTTTGCAAATCTTGAAGCATCAACTTCGAACG
>UMJI01062417.1_pt1 | contig 20789 bp, 19 predicted proteins | sample 1965991 | NCBI WGS metagenome assembly UMJI01 (sample SAMEA4836140, study PRJEB28245) | human gut metagenome | biome: gut microbiome; material: fecal sample | place: Denmark | collected 2008
TGTTCCAAATCGGCTGCCTATTCCGGCTGCCATGATAAGTAATGTTGTGTTCATAACTCTCTCCTTACTGTGCTCGTACTGCTTTTATCGGACATACCTTAATGCACTGATAGCAACGAACACATTTACTTTCATCTATTTTAGGATATTCAAATCCCTCTTCATCTTCCACCATTGAAATTGCTTCCTGTGGGCAAATAGCATAGCAGGCTGTACATCCGCAACATTCTTCTTTTCTGCTATATAGAACTGGTATTTCTTTCATCTGTTATTTCTCCATTTTTCAAAAGCCAATTATTTTCAAACATTTCTCTGCTCCGATTCTCTCCGCAAGTTTTTTCACACCCAATACTAACGCATAACTTCCGCAAGCTGTCAATACGAAACAAAACAAGAAATTCAATATCCAAATCTGTGCAATCCAGCAAGCATTACCACTTTCTTAACAATTAACAGCACCAACATATGCACATAAAAAATGCCATAAGAGCAATCACCAATTGATGACAAAAGCCTTTGAATTCTTCCATTTTCCTGCTTCGCATTGTCTTTTGTCTTCATTAGTACTAGCGCAATTACTGCAGTATAGATAAAGCTGCTAAACTTAATCTGGCTGGAAGCAAATCCAGCAGAACATCCTGCTTTCAATAGAATCCCTGCTTCAATCACGGAAATTGCAAATGCTATAATAATGTATCGTTTCTTAATCATACTGATTACATTATCCAATTTTCCATTCCGGCAGTCCATACCAAAAATATAAAATAAAAACCATGCTGGGAAAAAGGTTTCATACAGCCTTGGCATCTCACCCGTGATGACATTAAAAACATACAATAGCACAAGATAAAACGGCGTGACCGCATACAACCAACCTCTATTTTTAAATTTCACAAGCCATGGTGTCAGCATTGTAAGCTGAATTATAACGATAATATAGTAAAATGGTGTTGCTGCCTTTCCAAAACATAAACTGTAAATACTATGATGGATTGAAATATTTCCACCACTTAGCACATAATCTTTAACTAAATAGAGGATACTCCACACAAAATAAGGTACAAGCAATCATCCCCCACGATTTAGCAAATATGCACAACTATTTTTCTCAACTTTGTCAATATTCACAAAATATCCTGCCATGAAAATAAACAGGGCAACGGGAAAATTTATTAGTTGGCGTATTATCATCCATATCGAGAACTCTCCTGTACTTAACCCAATAGCATTTGGACAATGTATCATAATTACCGCCAAAATACAGATGCCACGTACCATCTGCCAATACTGTGATTTGTTTTTTTCAGATACTTTCATTTCTTTTATCATTTCTCTTTATTTTCAAAGGTAAACAAGATTCCATAGTTACCTATATTTACCTTCTGCCCCCCGGATAATTTTTGCGCTTATCAGAATTTTCTTAACAAATGCTTTTACTTTTCGTTTAAATGACACCGTTGCCGGAAGTCCATACTTCATTCGAAGTTCTTCAAACGAAAGATGATGCATATCATCAAAAAAACAGTCTCTTTCCAATGGTCTTGCCACTGACCTATATTCTGCAGGATTTCCAGCTACACCATCCTCATAACTAACCTCTTTTATTTTGAGTTCATTCCTAATTTCTTGAAACAGACGTTTTCCTTTGCTGGTTCTGACAAGTACTAAAGATGTGCCTTTTCCGTCATTCATCTCTGGAGCAACCTTATCAATCCCCCAGAAATCTGCCAAAGTGATATCCGATAATTTTACTTCTTTCGCTTTGCACTCATAACAGGATGGTCTCAGGCAATAATCTCTCAGAAACATAAGCATATACGGGTCTTTATCCTTAGGAATGTAGACCTGTTTGTGCTTCTCATCAATTTCCTTCATACCGTAATCAACCCAGCTGTCATCTTTACATCGGAAGTTTATACTTACCAGCTTTGCACCATTCTGCTCTTCAGTATACTTTACATATTCCTGCCACAATGCCGGTGATGGCGTACCATGACAAATAACATCCATACAATATAGATTGTGATATTTTTCTACAATAGTTTCCTCATCATATCTGCCTCCGCAAAGAAATCCCTTAAGCGCATTGACCTGACAGCCTGTTCCTGAAAATAGCACTGTATTGCCTGCATCAAGATCATTCTTTACTTTCTTAAATGTTTGTCCTACATGAGCTTGAAGGTATTTTGAGCCTCGTAAATATTGCAAATCAACTTCATTGACTATTCTAATAAACTCAGCCTGCCTGCAATCTGCAGACATTGCAACGCCGTACACTACGCCCCCTTGGGACAGTACTGTTTTTGCTAGCAAGGAGAAAAGTCCGCCGGATGAACTGTTGCATCTTTCGGATTGATTTATAGAATACGCTGCATACGCACTTATTATCTGATTTTTGGTCATTTTGGCTGTTCCCTCCCCATTTTACCACTGGCTCTTTTAATACTTATTTTGGACGTACACCGAACTTTTTAAGGATTTTACTAACCTGCTGTTTCTCAAAATCATTCATACCAAGACAATACATGGAAATAGCGTATATAATGGTGTAAACAACAACTCTAATCACAAAACCAGCTAAACTGCTACACTCTTTAATGTTTAAGAGCATTCCGGTAATAACCGGTATGACAAGTGCCGGAATAAATTTTGCGATGCTCTTCCAAAAATATATAATATTAATCCCGAGTTTTTTTTGATAGAACCAGTTCATAATAATGCCATTAGCCGCTATTAATGAAATAGCTGTTCCTAGTGCCGCACCAAGTTCTCCCCATTTCATGGATAAAATGATTGAAATACCTACGTTTAAAATTGCCATTCCCAAATAAACATAGCTCCGGAACTGATGCATATTTTTGGCTCGTTGAATCTCTATGCCAATATTCTGTATTAATGGTATCGTAACCGGTGCAATTAAAAGAAGTGCAACATAATACGAATTCTCATAGCCGTCTCCCGCCCATTTCAAGACAAAAAACTTACCAAAGAACATAAAGCCCGTAAGGATAAGCATCAAAACTATAAACTGAACACGGCCAACTTTTGTGAACAGTTCAGTCAACTGCCTGTTTTTAGTCTGCTCCTTCTCATCCGACGCAACAATACGGTTCACCTGCGGTACAAACACACCCGAAATTGCCGTAGAAAACTGCAGGTAATAGTTGTTGATCTGGGAACCAATTGCGTAAACAGCTACAGCCACGCTTGTGCAGAACTTACCCAGCACCACCTTATCGGTTGCCCAGTTAATCTGATCCACGATTTGGTTTAATGCAATAAAAGAAGAAAATACAGCAATCTCCTTCAGCAGTTTCATATCAGGCTTTCTGAAATCAAACTGCATTTTCAGCTTGGCAAGGCAGAAATAGAGGTTCATGGAATCCACAAGCACACTTACAACCGTCGTAACGACTACCATGCCGATAGAGCCGTATCCCATTAGAAGGAGAGGCAGTGTTAACAGCGGACTCACAACCGTTTTGACCATGTTAAGGAGCTTTTGAAATACAAATTTCTCCTGTGAAGTCACATGGGAAGTAAAAACACTGTTTGGAAAAGTCAAAGCAAGGTTGATGGACATGAATATCATCAGCACTCTCGCTATACTTAAATCCTCAGGCGAATATGAGTCGTTAAAAAATATAGACACATTGGCTGAAAATGCAAGTCCACAAACGAGAGCCACAGCACCCATGATCAGAAATACAATAAGGAATAGGCCGTTCAGTTTTTTGATTCCTGCCGTATCCTCATCTTTCTTATATCTAGCATAGAAGCGAATGTAACTAGCGCCAAAACCCAATGAAAGAAGGCTAAGATATGAGATAATTGAGTTTGACAGATTATAAATGCCATACTCCGACTGCCCCAAGATACGGAGCATGACAGGTGTGTATATGAAAGAAATCAATACACTTAATCCCATTTGTAAATATTGTAAGATTACCCCTAGTTTCTTTTCAGTGTTACTGTTCATCCTAATTTATGTCTCCTGAATTTAAGTTATTATTGTACCAATGTCCTTTGCCAAAATATTTCTTACAGTTAATTATATTATTAACTACAACTGCCACAATCAGAGATGCTACAAGGCCCGCAGCAAACCATACTATAACATTTCCGTGAACATAGTTTTTCAGAATCATTAGATTCTTAGATTGACATAGATAAAACTCTCATGACAAGCCACCAATCCATGCAATACCCTTATTTCTTATTTTTATCTTTTGAAATACCATAAGTATAACAATACTGATACAAGTGCTCGCCATTGTGCTTGTCACATAATAATGAACCTTTGTTATTGACAGAACCACAAACAAAACCGAAAGAAACGACGATCCTATTATTGGAAGAACACATTTTTTCAGGTGTATACCTTTAGCTTCAAGATAAGCTGCATAACATCCTATTAAAAAAGCAAACGCTGTCCTAAACCAGACTGATGTACTAAGTTTAAGGCATACACAGATAGCAACATAGACTATGAATAGCCCTGTAAGTATGCATAGGCCGTACCCCCCCCCATCAGATTTTGGAACTATAAGATTAGCAACCATAAAGAGAAGATATAAAATCGTAACTGCAGTTAAAAACCAGTTGTTCTCAATATGAACAAGCTCAGAAATAGTATCGCTCACTCCGTGACGACCAAGGACCGCATAAATAAGCGTGATAAGAATATATGGGATGTACAGCCGTACAACTTTCTTTTTTATAAAGCTAAGGCCAACATATTCTTTGCCCTTCCTCAAGAACTGCTTCTCTGATACATACCCAGTAATAAACAGGAAAAAAGTAACGCCGATATATCCCAAAAAACTGTGTGCATTATATATATCAGAAGACAACTGACCATAATGATGTATAAACACCAGAAGAATTGCCCATCCCTTAAGGACAGCACAAGTGTCCCTGTCAAGGAGTTCAGTGCCCTCTAAATAACCTGTATTTTTCCGTTTTACAGATGCAACTGTCACATCACTAATAAATACCGTAAATAACAAAACAATTATCGTAGACATCATCTTTGCTCCACCAGATTTATCTCTATTTCAGTCCTAACGTCCTGAACCTTTAAGCTCTTCCTCAAGAATGCTAATGCATCGTTCCCTTTCAACTTTCATACACTGATATATATGCTCGTAATCCATCGGTATTAGAGTATTCAAATTCTGCTCTACTTCTGTCCAGGTTCGCCCTTCGATTCCTAACAAACGATACAATGTTTCAAATCTGCTACTCATGCATTTCCCTGATCCACTTCGCATAAAGTTCACGAAAGGTCTTTTATAGAGCAATGAAAAGATTGTAATATGGTATGAATCCGTCGCGACAAGACTTGCATTCTCAACCAGATCAAGGAATTCATCTGGGCCGATTGGCTCATCACTGTCCAACCGTAGAATCTGGAAACCCAAAGCATCAGAAATTCGCCTCACATCAGCTTCCGGATAAGTTCCAAGGAACATGGCAAGTATATATTGATTTTGTGGTCTCATGGAACAAGGAACTTTAATCTTATCATAATCGGACTTTTCAAGTAACAATGTCGGATCAAGCACGACCGAAGCTTCCTTGTCTGAAAGATTCTTTACTATCTCTGCGCCTTTGTCTTCCCTAACGGTGACGCACTTAAATCCGTTCAAGTAGTTCTTATATTGTTCCATCTTATCAGTAGGGATTTCATCCACTGAAAAGCTGGGAGCATAAGTCAGTCTTTGTTCTGGTCTGGCAAATGTCAAAAAGAAGTTGTCCCCCACAAAAGGAGAATCCGGATTCCAAATCTGATCACTACCAACAATGAATGCATCAAATTTTTCTGCAAATGGTGAATTATCTCCATGAAAAGGTAAAACTTCGGGGTAGAAAGAAATCCAGTTCCGATTAAACCTATCAAATTTTTTCTGTCTCTGTAGCTTCTTATTCTCTTCCCATGGCGACTTTATAAAGGAAATCGCCTTTTTAATATCTCTCTTTATAGGATCAAACGGATAGCCTTGGCGAATTGTATACACCTCAGCTTTGCTATTTAAGCTAATGATTACCTGCTGAAGAGCATAATTCTGTAACCGCTGTCCTAGATTTGTTCCATCCGTAAATGTCAGAATCCCTATCTTCATCTGAAAAGTCCCCCTTATTCGTTTTATCAATTATAATCAACTTCAAATTCTTCATAAGTATTTGGGCTCATCTCATCCACGTGCCTTACTCTAAATGCTAACATAATCAAAATCAATGAAGAGATAACATTTGTTCGAGTAAAACACTGTGTGTAAATAGAGACGCTTACAACAATAATAGCAACAGACCATTTCAATGCCCTATTATTTCTAAATAAACCTACCCCAATGATAATAGAAAAACTTTTCAAGTAGTAGTAAAATAATAGTAGCAGATACCAAATACCGCCCAAAACCATAATAGAGCCAAAATCAGCCTGTCCAAAATGGTTATAGCCCAGAAAGCCACTTCCGTAAATTGAGGTGCTGCCAAAGCCCTTACCGACAAGCCATGTACTTACCATGCTTAAACCATCGGAAATAATCGCAACTCGCTCGTTACTGCCGTTTGCAGACGAGCCAAGACCACGGGCATTAATAATAATATCCAGAGTGTGAAGTAGATTCGTATCAATAAAATTCTTTATAGTTGAGCTGCTGATATATAGGCCATAGATAATTAAAGGTATAAGCAAAATGCCAATAAGGATCCAACCCAATCTCTTAACAGATTGCATATTACCAGCGTACCAATATGCAAATAATGCAAGCGGCAGCATCAAGTAAAACGCCTTATTATCACTGTTTGCTGCGATAAAAAAAGCAACAACAATCATAATGACAACCAGAATCTTTCCGAACACCTGAATTCCCTTTTTTAACTTTTTCCTGTATGAGATGTCGTACAAAACAATAAAAATCGTAAAGAGACACACAACATGAGTCGATGCATATTGAAAAAGACCGGATATATTATCCTCGTAATAGCTAATATAATGTGTTTCATCAACAACTGCTGTAATAGAATAGGGGACAAAAATTTGCATGAGAAGCACATAAATATTTGCTATCATCGTCAAATTAAATATCCAAAACCCTTTATACAAACAAGTATCAATAACCTCCGGTCTATTCCTACATAAGAAAACGAGATAGTAAGTGTAAACCATTGGATAAAACTGCATCAGGAAATTACTGAGTGCATAGGAACTATTCATCTCACTACCAAATAACAAACCGCATAAGTATAGAAAACAGAGACCTCCAAAGCATAGCAAACCTGTCCTCCATTGACTGCCACGCATAAAGAGAATTCGAAATAGGATCAAAACCACAACTACTTTGTTTAATGTTTGGCTTAATCCAAAGAATTCGAGTATAACTAACTGCAAATACATAAGTATCAGCAAGGAATAATCCACTAAATCATATTTTTTTACCACCATTGTTTCTTACCACCTACCACTGTGTTGTAGTGTATAACTCTATTAGCTTAATTCTGTAGGAAATAAACCGTAGAGGCTACATTTATCTTCTATAAATTTTATTCAGAATCCAAAGCAGAGGCAAATTTATCGGTTTTGACGAATCATTTATTACCGATTCCGCTGCACCCTGTAATGTCAATCTAACAATCTCATCATTTTCTTCCAACCCATCCGGCCCTCCTACGGATTTTGCCCGGAAATCATTTATCATCCTGCACAATTCTTTTTTATCCGCAAATAGATGACGAAGTTCCTCCTCGCTTGTCAGAACAATTCCATTCCCGTTCTTCTTAACCACATCAGCTATATTGCCGCTTATTTTATTCGTTATAATGAACGCATTTGCAGAAAATGCTTCAAAACAGGTATAGGAATAAGTCTCCGGCCATATAGCCCATAAAAGCACTACATGTACCTTATACTTTCTAAGTGCATCCGTCATGGCATTCAGGTTTTCCTTGCTGAAGCCAATCTTAACCTTTTTCATTCCCTCATAGTCGTCATCAGAACTGTTGAAAACCGTAAATTCATATCCGCATGAAGAAAACTGATTCACAAGCTCCTTCCATACATCCCAGCCTTTATGCTTCATCGGCATACCAAGGAACGCTACCTTGATTGTTTCATCCTCAGATAGTAGATCAAGATTATTCTTATAGTGCTTGGTGTATTTTTGATGAGGAATCACAATAGCATTATCAGCATATTCCGAATGAAAATTCAAGAAAATCTCCTTTGTTGCCTGCGACGGCGACACAAAGGTTATCCTCTTTATGTTTTCCTTGTAAATCTGGTGAATCAACGGTTGTACTCTTTTATTAACAGCTTTGAACTGGCAATCCGCACAGGTTTCATCTGCAAATCCCCGACCCCCACAATAGGATTCCTTGTTCTTCATTAAGGTGTAACCTGTGCAGGCATTATAGTAATCATGCAAGTATATCTTTATCGGAGTATCTGGGCAGGCTTTCAGCAGTTCCTTGACCACGTTGATATTAGTGTAAAGGAGGTGGTGAAGATGGATATCCAAGAGTCTGTGTCCATCTTTTTCCCAACGATATAGCATATGGATAATCTGGCTCATTTGAAAAATGCCCTTGAACTCACCATCAATAATAAGCCCAAACTTGCAGAAGAGCATTATCCTATCGTGACAAACATTCTTTTTTACAGAAAACAAGTCAACATAACTAATACCGTTCGCATTATACATCTGCTGATGGGCCATCAAAACTTTAGCCACGCCAGATTTATCAGCCAGATAATCTACAAATGAAACTGCAATCACATAATCTTTATACACTGTAACCACTCCTGTGAGATATTTTTTTGCATCAATAAAAGAATCAGGTTTCTGGAGAACAGCAGGTTATCAGGAAGCACCAATTTCTATAATGATAGCTTATGCGAGATATTTCTCACATAAACATCCATAGAATGTCTTTTTGCCAGCCTTTTGGCTCCTCCTGTGTACCTTGGTGAGATTCTCTGTTTTTCCTGGTGCTTCACCATTTTTATTAGAAGCTGTTTTTTCTCCTTACCACAATATTTATCCGACTAGTGCCAATTTGATATCAATCAATAAATACCTCGGTTTACTATAATAATTAACCTTAGAAAATAGCTTTATTGCATAAAGAAACTTCTTTTTTTCAATAAGCAATATTCTATATCGGTACCACTCTTTCATATCTTGTAGAAGACAAATCCTATCCACGTTTTTTTCTTGATTCATCTCAATCAGCATATCCAGCACCTTCGTATGTCGCTTATATATCTCTAACTGCTTCTCCACAGTATAATGCCCGACATGGTCAGTAGCACTTTCTTTGTGCCGTCTATACTCCATTAGCACCTTATTGAATACATATAAGCTATCATTTTGTACCGCGAGATACCATAACATCGCATCATGCGGCGACGCCTCAAACCAGTATTCTTTAAAGCGACACTGGAGACTTTTCGTAAAACAAAATGTACATCCAGGACGGCGGATATTCAGACAATCCTTATCAAATAAAATCTTCTCCACACTACCATCATCTTTCAGATCCCCATGAATACTAAGATGATTGGCTCCTTCCTCATAGAAAGAATGGAAACCAGAAGCAAGCAATTCGATTTCAGATCTACCCTCCATAACAGAGACCATAGACTCTACTTTATCCTTATGCCAAATATCATCTTGGTCGCATAGTAGAATGTAATCCCCTTGGGCAAGAATAATCGCGTCATAGAAGTTTCTCTTCCACCCAACATTTTTACTTCCATATATAAATCTCCAATTTATCAAATTCCACTTTTGGATAAAACTATATATAATATCTTTTGTTGTGTCGGAAGATCCATCATCCCTAATAATGACCTCATCGGGCAACCGTGTCTGTAGGCGGATAGAGTCAAGTTGCTCCTCTATATATTTTGCTCCATTATAAGTAGTCAAGACAACTGAAACCATTTAATACACGCTCCTCCACTATATATTATAGAATTTAACTTCCTATACTTCCCTATAGTCATAACACACCCGCTCACTTTATTCGGAATTTTAAATTTCCTTCATCTCCTCCGCGAATCGTGGTGTCTGATTTACCTCAAGTTAAGGTTTTATAATATTCCCTATTGCTAAACCTTCTTGGTAGAGGCTAAACTTTTCTTCGAAATGTTTCCGCCCATTCAAAGAAATATCAGAATAATGTTCTTCAATCTGCACAATCGCTTCATTCAAGCTCACTTGTTCTTTTTCTATGATGTAACCGTCCTCGCTATCGACCATATAGTCGCGAACTCCTTCGTTTTCCGTTACAATAAGCGGTTTCCCATACATCATCGCTTGTAAAATTACCAGCTGACCAGATGAAGCATGAACATCCTCCAGTGGAACAACCACAGCATGACACTCTGAAAGGAGTTTTAAGTATTCATCTCCATGACAGTTCCTTAAAATTTCAATACTCTTATCTTTTACCTGCATATCTAGACTGTCACAGACAATTTTCAATGGGATGTTACCATTCCAAGCAGAAAGTAAGAATGAATAATCACGGTTGCTTCTCCCTGGAGCAAGATAATAATTTTTCGGTTTGCTTATCGGAATTTCTTTTGTCCTATCTTCTATGCCCAATTTCACAAACACGAATTTTTCAACCGGAATATGAAAATAATTCGCATAAAAATGTCTTTCCTTTTCCGAATGAACAATTATATTTTGAATATAATTCGATGTGACACAATAGCGCACAAACTTTTCATATCCCCCCCCGATTAGAGATGACTTTGGTTTGTAAATAAAAGTCATTACCGTAATTTCGGGAGCATTCTTCACTCTGAAAAGTCGAAAATAAAATGCTAAAATCAATCCATAGAACTGTTGCCATCCCAGAATTCGCGAGTAATCTTTTCTATGTAGGAAAACCTTGAATGGTTCAAAAAAATACTTCACATAACGAATAACTTTTTGCAAAGAATTGCCAAAATTTCTGTTACTGATGCATTTTTCAACCACCCATTTTTCATTAGTAGCGACTTCTATGGCATCAAGAAACTCCCACTTCTTTGGTGTTTCAAAATCCACCAGTATTGCATTCTTCCTCATCTACCTTGCCCTCCCGGATTCATACTAAATGAAGCATTAAAACAGGAATATATTTAGCCAACAACTTGTATATTTCATTGGAACAAGTGACACCATTATTCCGTTCCTCTATCTTTAATCATTATGCCATAATTTAGATACTCCCCCCCCGATTTTCGGAGACCCGTCTTAATCAAGATACATTTTATATCCTGTTTTAAGCAGGCTTTGGGGAAACAACTTAATACCAAACTATTAAACCTTTTTCCTCGCTCAATTCCTTCAAAGAACGAATCTCGTGATTCTGGCACACGTGATGGCTCATAAAGCTGATGATTATTATGAATCGCATTATCGACATCAACCTCTTCAAGATGAAATCCAGCCATATCTAATAGTCCTGAACCTTTTTCTGTCTGCGCTAATATCAGCGAAATGCCTTGCTTCTGCTCTTCTCTTGTTAGGTTCGTCCCCCATGAATCTCCAAGTGTCAGATCGGACACTCTTTCTGTCTTTGCATAGTGACAGCTATAACAGTTGTCCGTATAAGTCAAAGAGTTTAAGAAAGCAATCAAATACTTATCTGTAACTCCGGTTGTAATGACACCTTTATATCCCTCATAAACTTGAAATCCGCCTTTAATGCGGAAACGTATGTCCTGAATTTTATTTAAACTACGACCATACTGTCGAAGAAATATCTCCAATAACTGTGGCGATGGTGTACCATGGCATATCAAATCAGCAGTATATAAGTCGACTTGTAGCTTTTCTCCTACAAAAAGCTTTACTGCAGCAACCTGACATGGCAGACCAATAAACAAGACTTTCTCCCCATGCAGCAATCTTTTACGCAATTCTTTATAAACACCTTTTGGATTACTCTTAACATATTTTGAACTGGCAAATTGTTCTATATCATTGAGATTATCAGCAAAACTGAATCCAAACTCGCCATCTTTAAAGACACAGCTGCAAACAACTCCACCCATTCTAACAAACGCTGTTGCAAGGGCTCCGCAAGCTCCGCCAGACGAACCATTCCTTCGGAGCGCCCCATCCTTACACCATCCCTGATGCCACTGAATAGGCTTAGCTGACTCAAGCCTGTTGTTTTGCTGGCAGACTCTCGTACATGCATCACAGTTCACACATTTGTCTGTATCAATCACAGCATTGTAGGCTTTCAGCGTATCCTTAATCGTGATTGCATTCTTAGGACAAATGTCTACACAGGCCGAGCACCCACAACATTGATTCAATTCACATACTGTTTTACCATTTACCACCTGCATAGTTTTCCTTCTTTCCAATTGTTCTATCAGTCAATCTTTTTAAGCATATATTTTAAAATAGCCATTGATTCATTGCGTTTCTCATTAAGAGTTCGATTTGCATTTGAAAAATCAACTGACATTTCCAGTTTATCTAACTGTTCCTGATTCGTAACGATTCGATTACTCAACCCTGTCAGATTAAGGATACTTACATTACGGCTGCTTGTTCCACTATCTGGGAGTATCTCAGCAAATGGCGTGTTGAAATTAATTGCAAACGCTGTGCCATGAAACGAATCTGTCATCATAAATGAAGCATTGTCTATCAAATTCAAAAAGTCAGTGACATCCGGCAAATACACAAATTTCCCACCTCTAGATATCTGGTGAAACATTGGAGATACACGAAGCAATGGAAGTCCTAATCTCTTTGAAATTTCCTTTGCGCAAGCATTCAGTTCCTTTCCGTTATGTATCTGGTAAACAAGAATATATTTTCCTTTCGGAACCAAGCTGCTCCTATCTTTTTTCTTATCTTTCACAAACTTCCGCCACGTGTCTCCATCCAACATTAAGGTAGGATCTAAGACCGTATTGCTCACGATACCATTTTTTCGCAGGAAATCCGCAACAGTATCCTCACGTACTGCAATATTCCTATATGCCGGTAGATACTGTTCAAAAATCCCCTGTGCCGTATCATCCAACTTCATCTTTCCCATACTGGCGGCAAATGCCACCTTTCCTTTATGTTCTGGCACAAATGACAGAAAATAGGCGGAATCATAGGAGCCGTTGCAAACTGGTCCCCAAACCTGATCACTGCCAGTCATGTAAAGATCCGCTTCAGGGGGATTGCATTTTAAATCTGCTTGCGAATGATATCTACTAGTTAAATGCAAATATTTTTTTTGCATTTCAGCGAATTTACGTCCTGCCTTGATACTTTCTGGTGCTCTCAGAACAAGATAAATGCCTTTTTTCAACAAGCTGTTATTCCACCCCACCTTACAAGACAATGTTGTCTTTTCCCAATTCTGAGGTTCCTCATCTGTACGAACATAGTCGATGATTTCACACGCATCCCCCAGACCTTCTATTAACTTTTGAGTTGCAATCGCCTGTAACAGTGAACCATAGTTACTGATTGCATGTCTTGTAATTACTGCTACTTTCATTTAATCTACTCCAACTTAATTTTTCATCTGCTCCGCAATATCTGCATTCACAATTTCTTCTCCGGTCTTACCGACTAACTGTTCTTTACTGCGCTTACTCAATCCGTCATTTACCACAGCACATAGAAAAGTTAAAAAAACTGCTAAATTTACAACAATAAGTGCCTTTTTCATTCTACTCTCTCCATTAGTTTTTGTGTATAATCACCAGAGAGAACGTACTAACGTATCTTTCCAGTGAACTGACAATCAAGAAAATCCGAGAATGAGGATAAAAATCAGCATCAGATGGTATACATCCGTGCCATTTACAGAAATTTGGGTACGCCAGTGGACACGTCTTTGGTGTGGCCATTGTTTTCCCCAACCTTCTGCGGCAGCAAACCTCTCATATCCAGCAGGTTCATCCGACTGGCGGAGGCCTCAATTCCTTCGTTCTGCCTATCCACAAATGGGTGCCGCTGCTGCTCCGTTACGAGGTCTTGCCTCAAGGTAAAATTCTAACGCGGCTAACCGGCTCAGATTTCTTAATTCAATGCATTCCTGCTATCCGGTATCTTTTCAGACGGATGCTTTCCCGGATAGCGGCCTTGGAAGTGTCAGGCGGCCTTTGCCGGTTCCGGGCGGGTTATATCTGCACGGAACCGTGTGCTGCTGTAATCCATTCCGTGCGTCAGCAGCGCATAGAAAATACGGATTACTTTACAACTCACAGCAATCATTGCCTGCATTCCCTTTAACGGGTTGTCCTTGCGGGTCGTGTAATATGTGTACACTTCCCGGAAGTCCTCGTTGCTTCGGATCAGCGGCAGAACCACCTGAAACAGCAGTCTGCGCAGTTTCCGGCGGCCTCGCTTACTAATAGACGAACGACCTTTGTGCTTGCCGGAGCTGTTTTCCTTTGGCTCCAGACCGGCAAGTTTCTGAATCTGCTTCGGAGATGTAAAACGTCCAATATCTCCGACTTCTGCCAAGAATCCGGCAACAGTAATAATTCCAACACCTTTGACTGCAAGCAGCTTTTCCACATTCGGCACCTTCAGAGTTTCTTCCTGCAGTGCGGCAGTAATGCGGTCGAGCTGCTCCTTCTTCTCGGAGTAGTCTTCCAGCAGAAGCTGTAGATCCAGTCGTGCACAGTTGCCTCCGGTCAATCCAATGCTGCGCTTTGCTGCCGCAACCAGAGTCAATGCCCTCTTTTTACCGACAGCGCGCAACTTTTTCTCTCGCCAGAGATTAACGATTCCATCTACGCCGAGTTCTATCACATCTTTTGGTAACGGTGCTTTCTTCAGCACCGCCAGACCACTCACTGAGTCAAATACTTTGTATACTTCCAGATACTCCGGAAAGTAGATTTTCAGCCAGCGTTGAATCCGGTTCGATGTCGCATTCAACGCCTTTACGATTTGGTCTCTGACAGATATAGCCTCTCTCAATTCCGCATAGATGCCTTCCGGAATATACGGAAACGAGTATCTGCCCTCTGTCACAAGCTTTGCAATTGTCTTGGGATCCTTTTGGTCTGTCTTGCGTGGGCTGTTGTCATCCATCTCCTTGCTTTGCTTTACATGGTAAGGATTTACGAATGCCAGTTTCATCCCACGTTCTTTGACGTACTTTGCAAATGTGAACCAGTAATGCCCTGTGGGTTCACAGCCAATGAGAATGTCCATCTTAGCAGATTTTTCGGACACATTTTGTACCCATTCTTCAAAGGCTATATACCCATCCAGATCATTGCTGAAGCGAAACACTTTGCGTGTAAGTTCAATTCCTCGCCAGTCGAACGCTCTTGCGTAATGCCACTGGCTGCCGATATCCACCCCCACAACTAAAGTCGTTTCTGTCACTTGCATTATTTTTCGATTTTGAGTATAATTCATTTGGAACCTTCGGTTCGCTGTGGTTATTTTCATCTGCTAGGATGTAACCTTAGCTTACCGCGAGGTTCTTTTTATTTCAATTCGCAATTTTTACGGATTACAGGAATGCTCCGTGTTTCTGTTGCGCTTCTTCATAAATTTTCATCAACTTACAATAATGTCCATTGGGAGTGTAGTACTCCTCAAACATATCAAATGAGTCTTTCTTCATTTGGTCATATCGTACCCTTGAGATTTTTTCAAATTTATTTATACACTCAGATAGTTCTTCAATGCTTCCGCTTGTAAATAGCTCTCCATTCTTTCGAATCAACTCTGGTATTCCTCCAATATTAGCACCGATAATAGGTCTCCCAATCTGTAAAGCTTCTATCGCAGAATAGGGTCCATTTTCGTACCATTCAGACGGAAGAACTACAGCTTTAGCATTTCCAACAATATCAATCAATTCTTGACCACTTTTAAATCCTAGCAATTTGATATTGTATAGTTCCCTGCTCGAAATATATCTTTCAATTTCTCCTTTAAGCGGTCCAGAACCAACTATATACAAATCAGCATTAATATTCTCTATCGCCTTTATAAGCGTCAGTATACCTTTCTCTTCAGACAATCTTCCAAAATAAAGATAGTATTTTTCCTGATCTTCCCTATCATTGACTAAAGGTACTTCTCTATCCAAAAAATTAGGAATATGAATTAAACGATTAAGTTGAACTCCAAATTCCTCAAATTTGGTCTTATAAAATTTGCTCGGTGTTATAATATAGTCAATAGTATCATAAGATTTTCTCCACCTATGTAAATAACCCTCCACTGTATTAATACAACTTTTTGAGAAAGAATCTTTCACACATTTATTCAATGCGCAGTGGTACATGTGACCATCTCTACAATCTTCACAAATATGACCATGATGCATCATCTTATAATTTAAGCACACCATTTTTAAGTCATGTGCAGTATATACTGTTGGAAGATTATACTTTTTGCATACATCTAAGATTGATGGTGATAACTGATGTTGAAAAATATGTAAATGAACAATATCGGGTTTGGTTTTTATCACCAATTCTTCAAATTTTCTCTTAGCTTCTTGAGAATAGATTATATTAGCCCCCATTTTCAACTTAGCAATGAACGAAGTATTCCCTGAATAGTCAACATTATCCACAAAATAATCAGCATATTCAGATTCAAAATTTTTATTATCTTTCATTGAAAAGTCAATTACAGTATGACCTTCTTTTTCAAGTTTCCTTTTAAGAGCAAAATAATAAGTCTCGCTCCCTCCCTTTATATAAAAAAATTTATTTACCATTAATATTTTCATTACTTATTTCCCCACAAATACATCTTCATACTGCCCACAAATCTTATCCCACGTGTACTCTTCCGCCACACGTTTCTTTGCTCTCCGGCCCATCTCTTCAATTTCATCCGTGCTCATCAAATCAGCCTTATCAATCAACTTTGCAAGACTTCCCAGTTTTCTGCTCCAATACAGAGCGCAATCTTCTGCGACTTCTTTATTAAATCCAACATCAACTAGCAAATTCAGATTAGTACTGCCAAGAGCCTCAATCAAGGACGGGTTAGTGCCGCCAACTGTGTGGCCATGAAAATACGCATAGGCGTTCTCTCGAATTTTCTTCAGCAACTCCTGATCATAAACAGTGCCAACGAACTTAATTCTCTTATCACTCTTGAAATGAAGTTTTTCTTCAAGCTCATTCAGGAACTTTTCATTCACATTCGTAATAATGGCGAAGTCCTTTTTGCTCTTACTCTTCATAAACTCTCGGATCATAACTTCAAAAGAATTCTCCGGTACAAAACGACCGACGACAAGGTAGTAACCCTTTTTCGTCAGTCCTTTTTCTTTATACCAGTTCACCAGCTTCTCATCGTCATCAGCTAACGTACTAAGAGTCAGATCTGCACCATACGCAATAAATGTGGTCTTCGGATTTCTGCACTTGATGCCTTTGCCGTCATAGCACTCGTGAATATACTTCTCGATGTTCACTGAGTCACAGATAGCAAGGTCACAGTATTTAATCATCATCTGCTCAGAAATCTTCCAGTATTTCCGAATCGGTGCAGACCACTTTGCTCTCATCCATTCATGTCCATCCGGATTCAGGTACACCGTGCCCCCCAGCTTATGAATTTCCTTATAAAAATGACCAGCAAAAGGTCCGATACGACAGGCCATGATGTAAACGATCGGATGCTTAATCCGATGTTCCTTTATGTACTTGCAGCAATCCTTCAATGCCGCAACATCATAATAAATTGCCTGTGCAGGTCCAATCTGAGGAATATCTATTTTGAAACAATGTGCATTGTGAAATTCAAACTCATGATCATTGATTCTTGTCACCCCATCCACTTTTGTTTCATCCATGCAGCCGTCACCGTTAGCCTTACACGCCACATGATATTTAATATTTTTCTTGTTCTGGTGGTACTCTGTGAGCTTATAAACAAAAGTCTCATATCCGCCATAAGCACCTAAGCTCTTAGCTCCTACCAGAAATACGTGTCGTACTTCGTTTTCACGCTGCATTCTTCCTACCCCTGTGTTCTTAAAATTTAAATGTATCCTTCAATCCCAGCCACTTCTGATCCTTATCACTCAGATTCAGTGCCGTACCGTCTTCCAGCGTGTAGCCTTCTGCACTTGCGCTTCCCTTGTACTCACCCTTCAGTTCCGGCCATTCAATGCCAATCTCCGGGTCGTTCCAAGCCATACCACCCTCATCATTCGGATGCCAAAAGTCATTAACCTTATAGCAGAACTCTGCTTCATCGCTCAGAACAAGGAAACCGTGTGCAAAGCCTTCCGGAATGAGGAACTGCTTCTTATTCTCAGCAGACAGAGTCACACCATACCACTTACCATAGGTTTCAGAATTGCTTCTGAGATCAACAGCAACATCAAACACTGTTCCGCGCACAGCGCGCACTAGCTTGCACTGCGGATACTGCTTCTGGAAATGCAGGCCACGCAGCACGCCTTTTGTTGACATAGACTGATTGTCTTGCACAAAATGGATGTCGATGCCAGCTTCCTTCATATCTTTTTCGTTGTAGGTTTCCATAAAATAGCCACGGGCATCACCGTGAACAGCCAGCTCAATAACACAAAGACCCTCGATGCCGCCTACATTTTTCTCAACTTTAATCTGTCCCATTTTATCTATCTCCTCTTACTGCTCGATTTCTTTCAGATAACGGCTCAGTGCATCCTGCCAAGTCGGAAGCGGAGTAAATCCAGCTTCTACCAGCTTGCTCTTATCCAAGCGGCTGTTGAACGGACGAGCAGCCTTGCTCAGACCGTACTCTGCCGTGGTCACCGGCAGGACTTCCGTCTTATATCCAGCCTGACGGTAGATTTCTTTCGTGAAGTCGTACCAACTGATATAGCCGCCCTCGTTAGTGGCGTGATAATAGCCATACTTCTCGGTTTCATTCATATCGACGAGCAGTCGAGCCAAATCATATGTATAGGTCGGTGTGCCGATCTGGTCATTAACAACTCGAACGGTATCATGTGTCTTACCAACATTCAGCATTGTCTTAATAAAGTTCTTACCGTTCAGACCAAATACCCATGCGATACGGACAATAAAATACTTTTCCAGTGTCTGACTAACAGCCAGTTCACCTTCCAATTTGGTCTGACCATATACATTCAACGGCTTATAGTCCTTGCAGTCCGGCTGCCAAGGTTCCGTACCCTGACCATCGAACACATAGTCTGTGCTGATATAGGTCATCTTGCAGTCGAGTTTCTTGCAGACATCTGCAATATTCTGTGTGCCGCCTGCGTTGATAGCACGGACTTTCGCCACTTTATCGTCATCCTCTGCCATATCCACAGCAGTCCATGCTGCACAGTGGATTACTGCGTCCGGATTTACTTCCGTAATGACTTTCTCAACTTCATCCTTGTTCGTAATATCCAAGGCAACATACGGTGCTTTTGTTATCGCAGAACCATCTGCCACACCACTGTAATTTTCCTGAATATCAGAGCCAATGCCTTCATAACCGCGCTTCAGCAACTCGTTCATCACATCATGTCCAAGCTGACCGCCAACGCCTGTTACAAAAAACTTCATGTTCTTTCCTCCTCTGGCTTCTTAGCGATTGCTGTACATTTTCTCATAGTAGTTCTGATACTCGCCGCTGATGATGGTCTCCCACCACTCACGGTTATCGAGATACCACTTGATAGTCTTCTTGATGCCGTCCTCAAATTTAGTCTCAGGCAGCCAACCCAGCTCGTTGTGAATCTTGGTCGGATCGATGGCATAACGCATATCATGACCCTTACGATCACCAACGTGAGTAATCAGGCTCTCCGGCTTGCCTAGTTCCTTGCAAATAATCTTCACGATTTCGATGTTCTGCTTCTCGTTGTGACCGCCAACATTGTAAACTTCACCAACACGACCTTTATGAATAATCAGGTCGATGGCTTTGCAGTGGTCTTCCACATACAGCCAGTCACGGACGTTCAGACCCTCGCCATAAACAGGCAGCGGCTTGTCAGCCAGAGCATTAGCGATCATCAGCGGAATCAGCTTCTCCGGAAAGTGATACGGACCATAGTTATTAGAGCAACGGGAAATGGTCACAGGCAGGCCGTAGGTACGGTGGTAAGCCAAAACCAGCAGATCAGCGGAAGCTTTGGAGCTGCTATACGGAGAGCTGGTATGGATTGGAGTCTCCTCGGTGAAGAACAAGTCAGGGCGATCCAACGGCAGGTCACCGTAAACCTCATCAGTAGAAACCTGATGGTAACGCTGGATGCCATACTTACGGCAGGCATCCATCAGCACACTGGTACCGATGATGTTAGTCTGGAGGAAGATGCCAGGATCTTCGATAGAACGGTCAACATGAGATTCTGCCGCAAAATTCACCACGATGTCCGGATGTTCTTCCTCGAACAGTTTGTTTACTGCTTCACGGTCGCAGATGTCTGCTTTCACAAAGCGGAAGTTCGGGTTATCCATAACAGGTGCCAGTGTGGACAGATTGCCTGCATAGGTCAGCTTGTCCAAGCAGATGATCCGGTAATCCGGATACTTCTTCAGCATATGGAATACAAAGTTACTACCAATAAAACCAGCACCGCCGGTAACAATAATATTCATGATTTAATCTCCTCTAACTTCTCTATGTAATTTTCTATTTGCGCCCTGATTAATACAGATGTTCCTGATACTTGCCGTCCATAACATCCTTCAGATACTGACCATACTGGTTCTTCTTCATGACCTCATAGACTTCCATCAGTTCATCCTTGCTGATCCAGCCGTTTAGATATGCGATTTCCTCCAGACAGGCAATCTTACGATGCTGATGCTG
>UMJI01074873.1_pt1 | contig 20608 bp, 10 predicted proteins | sample 1965991 | NCBI WGS metagenome assembly UMJI01 (sample SAMEA4836140, study PRJEB28245) | human gut metagenome | biome: gut microbiome; material: fecal sample | place: Denmark | collected 2008
GAGAGGGTGCGTTTTATGCTTGCAGCAGCTTAACTAGCATCACGATTCCAGATAGTGTTACCAGAATCGGAGATTATGCGTTTAAGAATTGCAGCAACTTAACCAGCATCACGATTCCAGATAGCGTTACCAGCATTGGAAATTCTGCGTTTTATGGTTGCAGTGGCTTAACCAGCATCACAATTCCAGACAGCGTCACCAGCATTGGATATGATGTGTTTAAGAATTGCAGCAACTTGACAACCATTTCTCTGAGTTGTAAATCTTCCTTGAAAAAAAGTGATTTCGGTGGGCAAGCGAATTTGGTTTCCTATGCATCACACACATTAAAGAAAATAGAAGCCAAAGCTGCAACCTGTACCGAAAACGGAAACATCGAACATTGGACTTGCGAACACTGCGGAAAGTATTTCTTATCGGATGATTCTAATCCGGAAACTGCTAAGGCAGTGGAATTATCAGAAATCACCATTCCCAACATCAAACACAATTATGACAAAAATGGGTTCTGCAAAAATGATGATACCCATTACCAGCCGGCAACCTATAACGAGGAAAGCGAAAAATATGAAATTTCCAACGCCGGTCAGCTATATTGGTTTGCAGAGCAGGTGAACAGCGGAAATGCATCTTTAAATGCTGTTCTCACTACGGACATTGTTGTAAATGAAACCGTTCTTGCAGCAGATGGTTCTCTTGGAGCAGACCCTGACACTTTAAGAATGTGGCGTTCGATTGGCAATGATGATGCTGAAAACATTTTCAAAGGCACATTTGACGGACAGGGACACACCATCAGTGGACTGTACTTCTCTAATGATTCCAATGCGCGTGATGTTATTTGTGCCAGTTTATTTTGCTTTTCGGCAGGAATCATTCAAAATGTTGGTTTAGAGGATTCTTATTTTAAGCATCATAATGCTTCTACTGGTATTTGTGCAATAAATTATGGGCAAATCGTCAATTGCTACAATGCAGGAACAATTTTAGGATATGGTGCCAGTGGAATTTGTGCACAAAATTCAGATAACGGAAGCATTGAAAACTGCTATAATACAGGCGTGATTCGTGGCTCTTGGTTAGTAGCTGGTATATGCAACATGAATACAGGCAGCATGAAAAATTGCTATAATAATAACAGCGATATTACTGTGATGACGGATAGCACCATTATTGATGAAAATGACGAAAAAAGCTATGCAAGTGGCATCTGTAATAACAATGGTTCCTCTGGTCGTATTGAAAATTGTTATCATGTTGGGCAGGTCAGCGGTGCTGATGTAAATAACAATATTTGTAATCTTAATGCAGGGCAAATTGAAAATAGTTACTATGATTGCAACATATGCGATAAGGATGCGATTACTCAAAACGAATCGTCTGCGGTTGTGAAAAACGTAGAAAGCAAAACAACGAAACAATTTGCCAGCGGTGAAGTGACCTATCTGCTGAATGGCGACCAGTCTGTTCGTGCTTTTTATCAAAACCTTGCGAAGGAAAAATACCCGACTCTGAATCAGAAGTCCAAAGTTGTGATGCAGCTTGAAATGATTTATGATGAAAGTTTTGGTGAAGATGCAACTACCAACAAAACTTACCACATTGCAGGGGATACAATTGCGTTGGAAACTTCTCCGGATAAAGCGTATACGTATCAGTATTTTGTGAATGGAAAGCAGATTGAAAAACCCAATTATACACTGACTGGCAACACAAAAATGACTGTAAAGAGAGTACCAGTCGAAATCGAACTTTCTGAAATCGATACCATTCAGCTGACTTGTCAGAAGAAAATGACGATGGATTTGACCAAGTATCTCAAAAATTTTGCGGATTTGAAACCGGTGCAGTTCCAGTTGGATGCAGACAGCAAACTGCCGGAAGGTTTAACACTGGCGGAAAATGGCATACTTTCTGGTATACCAGAAAAAGCTGCAACTGTGAAAACAACGATTGTTTTGACTGCGGAGAACGACTCAACAAAGGAAATGAATCTGGTATTCATCGTAAATGCACCAGTTACAACAACGACAACCACGATTACAACCACTACAACAACCAAGGCAACAACTACGACGAAACCGAGCAAGACGACCACAACAAAGGTAACGACTACAACAAAACCAAACAAGACAACTACAACCAAGGCAACAACTACAACCACCACAACCATTTCATCCTATGGCGATGTCAATTTGGATGGAATGGTAGACATCTTAGATGCAGTATTCTTGAACAAATATCTCGCAACACTGATACAATTTTCGGATGCTCAAATGGCAAATGCGGACTGCTGTCAGGATGGCGTTCTGAATGATCAGGATACAACTGCTCTCATGCAATTTATTATTCTGCTGATTGATGACCTGCCTGTACATCCTACTGAAAAATAATCATACAATTTAAAAATCCTAAATCAATCTAAATCAAAAAGCCGCTTCCCTGCGTATCTACAAGATACGGGGAGGCGGTTTTTTCTATGCGGAAAGAATTTTTGTTGTTTTCCCTCAAAAGTAAATGCGGTTGTCGTGGGAAATATGTTGCGTGTGATTGACAATTTCAACGCCAGAAAAATCAACTTAAAATCCAATTTTATTTAATTTCACAGAAGCACGATTTAAATCAATATTTTCATCATCCAGATAGTCCTGAACATCACTAAGAATTAACAGATTATCCTTTTGATTCTCTTCGTCTTCCCTTAAATTTTGATTCATAATCACCTGTTCCAAGATATTGCGAACCGTTCTTGCATTTGCAAAATTGGGTTTTGTCCTGTAATACTCTGTAATATCCAGCAACAGCTGCATTGCTGAGGAATCCATTTCATATCCTTTTCGTTTCAGAAAATGCAATGCAATTTCTTCCAGTTCCTCTCTTGTGTAGTCTTGAAAATGCAATGTAAATTGAACTCTGGAAGCCAGTCCGGGATTTACACGAATGAGTTCTTCCATTTCAGACGGATAACCTGCTAAGATGACACAAAACTGTCCACGCTGATCTTCCATTTGTTTCAAAAGAACTGCAATTGCTTCTTCACCATAGGTTGCAGCATTGTCGTCATCGCTTCTGATTAAACTATACGCTTCATCAATGAAAAGGATACCGCCCATGGCATCGTTGATTTTTGCAAGCGTTTTGGAAGCTGTTTCGCCTACATATTTACTAATAAGTCCTTGGGCATCTGTTTCCGTCAGTTTTGCTTCTGGCAGCACGCCTGCCTCATATAGAATACGGGACAAAATGCGGGCAACTTCTGTTTTTCCTGTTCCGGGATTGCCACAGAAACACATATGCAAATTCATGTCAGAATCATTTTTGTTGCGTTTTGCATACGCTTTGATTTTCTTTATCATTCGCTTTACAGAACGCAACCCAACCAGCTGTTCCAGTTCCTCTTCAGCAGTTAGAATTTTCTTTACGATGCCTTCGCCGGATGTCGGAACATAGATGTGATTTTCCCTGATATAGGCGTTTACATCTGCAAGTTCAATTGTTTTGTCTTCTGTTCCGGCACAGCGTACATTCTGGCACATCACAACCTGCTCAATGATATTTCGCATTTCACGGGCGTTTGCGAAATTTGGCTCTTTTCTAATATGGTCTGTAATAGCAAGGATTCTATCCTTTGCCTCGTCACTGATGATATATCCTCTGTTTTTCAGCATCCATGCAGCAATTTGCCCCAACTCATCTCGGTTGTAATTGGGAAAATCTAACGTAAACTGGATTCTTGATTGAAAACCTGGATTCGATGCAAGCATTTTCGTCATCTGATTTTGATACCCTGCAAGAATCACACAAAATTCTCCACGATGGTCTTCCATTGCTTTGATTAAGGTAGAAACTGCTTCGTGACCATAGTCATTACTGGAATTCCCTTGTACAAGGGAATAGGCTTCATCAATAAACAACACACCGCCCATTGCTTCTTCAATCACCGCAGCCGTTTTCAATGCTGTCTGTCCAACATAACCAGCAACAAGACCGCTGCGGTCTGTTTCAACGACTTTGTTTGTTTGGAGAAGTCCGTTTTCATGGAGAATTCCGGCAATGATTCGGGCAACTTCTGTTTTTCCTGTTCCGGGATTTCCAAGAAAACACATATGTAAATTTGGCTGGTCGTGACCTTTATTCGCAAGTGCATAGGCTTTTATTTTTCGGACATTGGATTTCACTGCATCCAATCCAATGAGTGCATTCAGTTTCTTTTCCCATTTTCCGATTTTAAAATTGCCTTTTGTCCCTGACATATAGTGATGTTTGTCAAGGTCAAGCATGTTTTGATAAAGTTCAAAGAGTTGTTCTTCAGACTGGTCTTTTAGAAAATTCTCTGCCTGTACCAATTCCATAACTGCATGGAATGAATCGGAGAAAATTTCCATCAGTCGGTTGTTGCACTGTTCCGCAGATAATTCCTCGTGATCAAATGCATAGACCAATGTACGTTTCTTTATGGGTGCGGACAAAAGAACAAAGATGGCATCCCATGCCACTTTCAGCATGGCGGTCAGTTCCGTGCTGCCATCTTCAAAAATATCGATCACATATTTCTTTTTCAGAATGCTGTCACAGGCGGAAATATGTTTGGGAAGCACTTCTTGCCAATTGATTTCTGTATGATTCTTTTGCATCTTGGGTGGTTCGATTTCCTGATCATAGGCACATCCATAGATGTTGTTTGCCTTTATAAATTGATTTATTTTATCTGATAGCTGAACGATTCGGTCGAGTAACTGGTCAGCGAGATGAATGTAATCTTGATGAGGAACTTCTGTATACTGTACTGTGACAGTTGGAAAAACTGCTTTTTTCCATTGAATTTCGATGCCAAGCTTCAAAAGCACGTTCTTCAGAAGAGCAGAAGTACGGTCTGACAGCATATCTAACGTGTCATTTTTGGAGGAATAGCGTTTGCAAAAAGTTTCATGAAAATACTGCTGTGTTTGTTCCAAGCTGGTCTTTAAGCGATGATAAAAAATTTCTGTTTTTTCTGCTCTTGAAACATAGGTTTTGATTTTTGAAAAACTGGGGAAGCGATGCATGTCTTCTTTCAGCTTTCCAAACGGCAATGACTGCACATCAATCTTTTGAGCAACAATTCTTTCTACAAAACGCCGTATTTCGCTGATGATTACTTCGCTGCGGTCATATGGCTGCGGAAACATCATATATCCGCAGATCGGACACATACAACTTTTCTCGCAATCTTTTACAGTGCCGCAAGCAATACATTGATATTTTTTCATCACCAGTCAACTCCCAATGCAAGCCTTGCTGCTTCCAGCGGTGTGTTATAGAAATCAACAGCAATTTCTTTTTTCAGCTTGTCCGAAAGCAGCAGATAATGATTCCGGCTGCTCTCTGGCAACAATATTTTTTTTGCACCTGCGTTTGCTGCTGAAACAAAAATTTCATCTAACATTGTAATCACAGGCATGGTTTCACCAGACATGACGACTCTTCCGCATATCACCAGTGAGGGTAATACCGGACGGTTTGACAGTGCAGAATACAGTCCAACCACTTCCGCTACAGATACTTCATCGCTGACATTTCGATTTTGTAAGTCGTTATAGTACAAACTATAATCAAAATCCAGAGGGCTGCGTTCTACCAACTTTCCGCTATTCTGCATAAAGTAGTTAAATGCTGCTGTAATGCTATCCCGAACACTTTTTGAAGCACCTGCAAGTCCTTCCACATTGCGGAAACTAAGCTTTCCTGCACCTGCCATCAGCTTGTTTTCAAAACGATATATGCCAACACGGCCATCAACAGAACGTCCAATTGCATAGACATAGCCTGATTTTTCAAAGCGTTCCGGAATCAAAGAACCGCTTGCGATTTCCGGCAAATCCACATAAAATTCTTCTTCTGTGTCAAGGTCGATGTAACCCAGCATCACATCGCTGAATTCCGCAGGATTCATTTTCCGAAGCTGTTCCTTGACTCTGCGGCGGCATTCAATGGCATATTCGAGTAGTTCTCGTGCCTCTTCTTTTTCGATTCGTTCATCTGGATAGATGAGCTTTGCAAGTCCCGAAAATGTTCGTCTAACTGCGGTATCATCACGGGTGTTGAAGTTGTCATTCAAAGCAAAATACTCGCCAAAGGAATTGGTGAAGTCATATTTCCGCATTGCATGGCAAAATTCAGAAAAGCAATCGGAAATCAGTCCATATTTGTTTGTGAACAGACTTGCTCGCAGCTTTGGCGTTTCCCATCCCGGTAAATAGGCATGAATTCTATCGAAAAATGCAGAATCATTGTTAAAGCCTTCTGGAAACGGTTCAAATAAATTGGTGGTTCGCAGCATATCTGCAACACTGCGAAACGTATTTCCTTCAAAGGCAATGGAAGCATCCGAACTAATGGAATCGCTGCCTCTTGCAAAGCTGCCGTTTGCCATATAGTTTTTCATGATCTGTATCATATCGCCGGAAGTGTTGGTAATACCGCCAACTTCATCGAATGCAACGCAGTCCCAATTTCCAACAAGTCCCACACGGTGGGAAGCCATATTGTAAAACATATTGGATACCGTTGTATGACCGCTGCTCATCAGAATGGAGTAAGGGGAAAGTTCGCTGTAAGCGTGGGATTTTCCTGTTCCTCTTGGCCCCAGTTCAACAAGATTATAGTTTTTCTGAATAAACGGCACAAATCGGAGCAGGTAGTGCAGTTTTTGTTTTTCATTCAGGGCATCCGGTTCATAACCAGCGGAACGCAGCAGCAGTGTGATCCATTCCTCTTTCGTAAACTGGTTTCTTGTTTCAAATATCTCATCAAGGTCGAGATTTGCCATTTGGATTGGCTTTAAAGCAGCGATTGAAAAAGGGGAGTCGTATCTGGATTTTTTCTTTTTCTGTTTCTGATTCCGTTTCTTTTTATTGCCGTCAAAAATATCTTCTTCGTAATCATCTTCGTCAAAATCTCGTTCCAGTCCCACATATTCGATTTTAATGATACACCAGATACCACCGACTAACAGCTTTTCATTATGGGTGACCAAATCAGAATTGACCTCGAAATCTTTCAAGTCCAGATTCGTGAAGCTTGCAATATACTTATCTTCTTTTTCATCCAGTCTGACGGTTACTTTGTCAATTACGGTATACTGTCCATTTTCCTTTATTTTTGATTTTACATAGTCACTTTGGTCGGGGCGAACATAATTCTCGCTGAGAATTCTCTTGATTTTTTTCAAACCGACCTTAATCGTTTCTTCGTCATCGGTTGCACAGTACATTCCCAGCAAGTATTCCAGTACATAAGTAGGAACATTTGCCCCCTTTTTCATGAGTGCAGTCAAATCTTTCCGAACGGATTTGCCGGGAAATGCTGCAATTACCTTTCTATCAAATTCATCCATAATGATCCCTCCAAATTGCTTTAAAAATCAAAATCGTTGGAAAATGCAATCTTCACTGAAAATTCCGTACGTTCAATTAAATCGCCTGTTTCCTTGTCCACGATGTTGAAATAATACACCGCATTGCCGTCGAATGCAACATTTTTCAAGGTAAAACGAATATGGAATACCCGTTCCTGTGGTTCTCCGGTTTTATCAGCAACTAATGTTTGTATATTGCTGACTGGATTTGAAAACTTATCACATAAGTAAATCTCATAGGTTGCAGGAACAGTTTTTCCACCGACAGCATCCATCTGCATAAAATCAAGGGTAAAAATATTGTTGCTGATTTTTCTGGTCATGCTGATGAGTTTCACAGGAACTTTCTTGATCTCTACAAATTTCTTTGATGTTTTTGAGATGTTCTTGAATGTGATCACTGGCACACAGCATTCCTGCAACGATACGCCGCCATGGACAAAATGACTGCCGCCACCTTGCTTTTGAAAGCGAATCGCTTCAAATGGTGTGAATCCAACCAATCCATTCGCATATTTTTCCATCGAAATACGCATGAGGGCTTCTGATTGGCAGGCATTGTTTGCGAGGAGATACCGTCTTCCGCTTTCAAGGACATTTCCGGAAACAAGACTTGTGCTGACTTTTTCACTTTCTGTAAGGGGTTCATGAGCATACAAGAAACCATGGTCAGCAGTGATGAGAATTTTCGAACCACTCATAGAATTGACAATCAGACGAACTAAATTCTTGAGTTCTTCCAGTGCATCGGCACAAGCTTCAAAGACTTGATGTTCTGTATTTGCCTTATCTCCAACAGCATCAATGGTATTGTGATAGATATACACCACATCTGCACCGCTGACAAGTTCTCTTCGCTGGGCTTGCTTCATTGTGAGCAGAGTTTCATATGTTACGGCACAGTTTTTCGGATTGGTTTTCTTTAAGATTTTATCTCTGTTTTCCGTTCCATCGGTTGGCATTTCATCACAGAACATCTTCATGGAATCAGTAATCGTTAATGCTTTGTGGGGGAGTAGTGCTGCCATGCCGAATTTGGTGATACTCGGAAAGACAGATTGCATAGCGGATTGTTTTGCTGTGCCGTTTGTTTCCCGCAAAAGTTTTTCGGTAAGCTCTGTCGCTACCTCATACCGCAAAGCGTCAGAGATAATGACAAATACTCTGCTTTCTCTGGCGATGGGCTGAACAACACGCCGATAAAAATCATCCTGTTGGAGAATCCCATTCTGTGAAAATCCATCTGCAACCGATTCTTTAATCAGGGAATTCCAGCTGCCGTTCAATTCTGAAAGATACCAATTCTGGTAGAGATGTTCCGCAGTGACTACAGCACTTTTGAATAAGTCATCCAGCGTTCCCAATGTATTGAAAAGGCTTTTCCGGAAGTCCATATGCAGCCGTCTGTAGTACGTATCCATCCAATACAATTCTTTGCAGTAGGAATCCCACAATTCTTTCTCTGTTCCAAAGTGGAAACCTGTAATATGAGCATAGTGAAATTCCTGCATTTTTGCGATATAATACAGACCATCATACAAATAGGCATAGCGGTTATACCACTTTGAAGTACGGCGGCTTTCTGTAACTTTTAGAATCTCTTCTGTTTTGATCACATTTTCTGCAATTTCCTGTAGGAATCTTTCAATGATGACGGCATCAATACAAGGCAGACTATCCGACTGCATCAGAATTGCTGTATCCACTTTTTCCAGACGCTCTGTAAGCCGCATCCGCTCTGTAATATCGTCTGCAATTTCGAACAGCTTTTCCTGTTCTGCAGAAGCATTCCACTCATCAATGAAAGCATAGCATGCCGGCTGGTGTTCCGGAGAGAGATACTTCTCTAAGCCGGATAATACCGTTTCATCGCCAACCGCAGAAAATGCCGTGAGCAGGATCTGTGCTGCAAGGTCATATGGTTCATATTTTTCGTCGGCATAACCTGTATAACAGGCTGTCATCTCCCGCAATGCCTGCATACTGCCAAACTTTTCGATTTGTTCCAGACAGGTATTCTCTGCATGGTACAGGGAATCGCAGAGAATTGCACGCAAAACGCCATGTACCGTATTTTGCTTGATATTGCAAAGCACCGCCATGATGTCAATATGTAACTGTCCAGCATTCTGATATTGCGTGCCGAAATCTTTGAGCTTTGCAGCACGTTCCTTGCTGTCGAAAAACTTGACATAATGTTTCATTGCTCGCCGCAGCTGTGTCGTCTGCGGAATATGCAGTTCTTCCATCTGCATGGAAACCAAATCGGCACGAAATTCCTCGCTGTAAAGCTGAATATCTCGCAGCCAGTTGTCTTCCCGATGGGAATAGGTTAGGGGGTCGTACACCAGATAATTGCTCTGGGTATCTGTTTCAGACAAGAGCATTTTTGCTGCAAAGAAATTATCTCCGGTCAGTTTCAGAAGTTTTACGTCGGGAAGCTCCAGTTCATCCAGCATTGTTTCAAACTCTCGGTCGGAGTCGAACCAGAAAATAATTCTACGCTGGTAACAATCGGGCAATTCCGCAGCAAACCGCTCCTGCAAAGTACGGTTAATGGTATCGATCGTCATTTTATCTTCTCCAAAATCTCTGCAAATTTCGCATAGTTCACCTTTACGCCGTCGTCAAGGTCAATGTCCATCATGCGGTCGGCGAGGTGGTGTACCTTTTCTTCATAGGCGTTGATTTCGTCCAGCTGTGCAGTCAGTTTCTCTTGCCGCTTTTTCAGCTTCACACGCTCGGACTGTGCTGTGTGTTCCATCTGGTCGCCCAGCATGGAAAGTTGTGTTCGGTAGCGTTCCTGCAACTCGTGAACGTAATCGGTGCGGACGGTAGCGATGGTGGTCTTCTCCCAGCGATGCATATAGACCAGAGCCTTGAAGGCGTTCTTCTTGCCGGAGCTGAACAGCCAGTAAATCGGGCGTTTCTGATAAATTTTGCAGTGGTCGGCATAGAAGCCGTTGAGCAGGTAGTTCCGGATGGCTTCCCGTGGGGTTGCACCCTTTGTGCCGAGGGCATCGGCGATGAACTTGAGGTTCTCCTCCAGCGTGTCTTCGCCGTAGACGATTTTCACAAACTCCACGATTTTTCCGGTGAGGTCGCTCTCTAAGTAGTCATCATCGCAAATCGGAAGCACATTGTCTTTCACGGGGAGGATGGTCTTGTACTTGCTTGCATCCCATTCACCGCCGGCATAGCACAGCCCTTTTTCATCCAGCGAATACCGCCCGAACAGACAGCCCACGGCATAGGAGAGCAGCGACTTGATTTCCCGCTGCAAATCCGCCCGGCGGACGGTCACGTCCTTGTCCTCGACTTCCGGTGTCAGCTCATCCTGTAAACCGTAGATGTCGATGAAGATGCGGTTTAGTTCTTCTTCGTTGGATTTTAGTTTTTGGAAACGGGCTTCGCATTCTTGTGCCCATTGGGTGTATTTGTCACTGATTAGTATGCTCATTTTCATCACTCTGTTTCTTTAAATATTTATTTATTAATGCACGCCACTTTTTAAGATCTGATTGATTGCAAATTATTCTTCCTGAAATGGTTCTATTTTTATTATCATAATCTTCAAACATTATTTTTATTGAATTACCAGCATGAATTACAAATACCCTTCCATGTGCTAAAGAATTTCTTAGATGACGTACAATACAATTGAAATCTGTTTCTTGTACATTATTTTTAGGTTTGCTTCTTTTGAGTAAATATCTTTTGCAAAAACTACATACAGAATTGCCATTAAGAGCAAATTTAGGTGATTCTTTGTCATAAGTACTATTAAAAGGTATTATTGATGCATTTTCCTTTTTCCATGACCTCATCATATCTTTAAATAAATCGGCATGATATGATTCATCCAATTTTTTACTTTGATATGATGATGTATTTGGTGCTTTATATTGAAAATAACCAAATAATATTCGTAAATCGCCTATATCAATAATTTGAGGATTGACTGCTTCTTCTTTGGAAATTATAAAAGGCTGTACAGTTCTATTGCATCTACCTACCACACATTTCATATTCTTCCTCCATTACACTAACGGATGCCCCTCAAAGTCCCAAGAAGTTTCAAACGAATCCCAATCAATCTTACACATTTCAATATTCTCTTCTACAGCTGATTCTACATTTTCTTTCATTGATTCATCAATGATTATTGGTAATTTTGCTATATCTCCTGGTTGAGTATTTAAAGTAGGGGCTATCAAATTTAAAACGACTTCGGATATTTTTGTATTAAGTAATGCTAAGATATAATTTAAATCCTTTTTATTTGGAAATAAATTTACACTTGCAGAATCAAAAATCATTCCTTCGATTTGTTTTCTAAATGATAATTTCCCAGATGTAATTCTTGAGTATGTTATTGCCTCTTGGAACACGATTTCATCTGGTATTTTACTAGCACCATCTGTTTCAGATAACTCAAAACCATTGTTCTTATAGTTGATAACATATTCTAAATTTCCATACCATTCTCTGAATGCTCCACCTTTATTATGTGGATACCATTTTTCGCTTCTTTGCTTAGATTCTTTTGCATCTTTGCATGTAAAATAGATGTTATTATTTGCACATTCAAACCAAAATCTTAGAAAATAATTGTTATTACTTGTTTGTAATCCAACTCTGGGTTTTGCAATTTCTTTTAATTTTGGACTTTCAAACGCCCTCACAAAATTCTCACTCACCCAATAAGCGACCGGAGAACCAGGGATTTTGGAGAAGTTTTCCTGCTTGGCAGTGTAACGATGGTTTCCGCTGCGATATGCAGCTTCTTTCTCCCATTCGCCGATAATATCCACCAGCCGAACATACGTTCCCTTGAAATCCGCAACCCGTCTGCCACAGCTAACAAATGCGGTTGTCTGCACCACCTCGCCGCCGATTTCATCAAATGCCCTTGCACCCAAATGTGCCATATCGACAATCGAATGCATTTTCAGCTTTTCCCGCAGTTTTTCATAGCTGGAAAGGAACATCCAAGCGTGCTGGGTAATCATGGCATACAGACCATTCCGTTTTATCAGCTGACCGCACTTTTCCATAAAGCATGCAAACAAATCGCTCTTGCTATCCGGAAAGTTCTTCTTTACATAGGTCGACAGCGTTGCATTCATGCCAGAGCCGCCCATATACGGCGGATTGGTGCAGACCACATCATATTTCTGCGTCAGAATCTGAGCCACTCGCATCATCATTTCCAGCTGCTCTGCCTGCATCCCGAACGTCGGCAGGAATGCAGAAACCGCTTCGTCCAGCCCTGCCGGTTTCGTCACCGTCATCAGTGAGCCGTAGGTGTCAGCGAACTGGAACTGCTCTGCAAACTTTCGCAGGCTGCCGCTCAGCAGGGAAGTGTCCACATGCATCACATCCGCAAAATTCGCAAGATTTGGCTGATTTTCTGCAGAGAGAATGCGGCGGTTGTATTGCCGTGCTTTCATCATCACCGCAAAATATGCCAGCTGATAGGCACGGCGGTCGATGTCCAGCCCGTAGAGGTTATTTCGCAGAATAGACTTTGCTGCATCTCGCTCCGACCAACCGCAGGCGGTGTAAATATCTATCAACACATCAAAGGCATAGACCAGAATATGTCCGCTGCCCATGCATGGGTCAATGATTTTGATTTGTTCCGGCTGAATCTCTCGATACGCTGCACGCAGGTTCTCCAGTTCTGATTTTACGGAGTCTTCCTGTTCTGCCTCTTCCAGATAGTACTTCCAGTTAGCGTTTTCCGGCTTGCCGTGACCCGCTGTCCAGAGTCTGCCCAGCGAGTTTTCCACCATGTACCGTACAATCCAATCCGGCGTGAAAAGCTGCGTAGCCGCTGGAATATCCGCTGCACTGATTTTGACATTTTTCTTGAGATTGGCAAAAACTTTTTCTTTCGGCTCAGAGTTGTAATATTGATACAACCAGCCGATAATCTGCACCTGGTCGTTCCAGTCCGATTCCGGAATATCTTTCACCATATGGGCAATGACGCTATCTTCCCGCAGCAAGTTCTTCGGGAATAGCAGTTCTGTCCATCCGCCGATTCGCTCGAACATCTCCGGCAAGCCCTCGTTCAGGGCGTTGCACTGCGTGATGATGATGTATTGGTATAGCTGTTCGTTCTTCTGCTGCTCCAGAAGTTCCAGTACGAGTTCTTTGTCCAGCCCATCAATTTCCAGATTCACCGCATCGGTCAGCACTTCCGGCTTGAAGTTGCCGTCTTCATCCGAGAAAATGCGAGTGTGCGACGGGAGGTAATTGTTCACCTCCATGAATCGCAAAGCAATGAATCGGTTAAACCATGTATAGGCAGCTTCTTCCATGGTGGAAGCGAAGCCTTTCGCCTGAATTTGTGCGATGAGCTGGGCACGTTGGCTTTGCTCCGCAGAGGTTAAAGATTGCCCGTTGACCGCTGCCTGTGATGGGTCATTTTTACCGTCCTCTGTAACTTCATATTCAAATGCCTTTTGCGTGACTGCCTGAATCAGCAGGATTCTTGCCGAAACAGCGAAATTTTTAATGGCGTTCTTGTTCATATTCTCACCTCAAATGATATGGAGGACATCATGTCCGTTGAGTTTTTGCAGCAGTGACTTCTTGATTTCCGCAACATATCGATCAATATCCGCTTCGCTTTTCAGCTGCATCGTGTGACAAATCGTGCTGCGGTTGATGGTTACCATGTCGATGTCCGGTTCTGCAACAACAAGCAATTTTTGCAGATACTGTTGCCGAATGTTCCCGATTTGAATTTTCATCGCATCGAGGCTGGTCAATTTTTTTGCATGTTCGGCAGCGGTTCGCTTTTCGATAAATGCTGCATCTGCACGCTGAACAATATCGCCCTGTTTCACGTCAGCAGTCTGATGAATTTCACCCATTGCCGCTTGAATCTCGCCGATTACTTCTTCCCGTTTCTGTACAAGCAGTTTTTCATATACGTTCTGAATCGTCTGCACCAATTCTGGCAGTTCGCTGATTCGTTTGTACGGCTTTGGCATTGCAAGGATTTCCTTGATTTTGGAAATTGCAGCGATGGCATCGCTTTCCGTCTGGAAATATTCTTTTTCTGTGTCCAATTGTTCTGTCTGTGCTTTTGCACGGTCGAAAATCTCTCTTTGTACTCGGAAGAAAGTGTCCACATCGGAAATATCTTCTGAAAAGTCCAGGAAATCATCTTGCAGTTCCACCGCTTTTTTCAGCAATGCAATGCTGTCATTTTTCTGTGCAAGCAGTTTCTCACAGAGTTTGATGCCATTTTCAACGACATTTTTTCCGGGATATGCGGAGAAAGCGTATTCTTTTGCAATTCGTCCCTGAAGGGCTGCACACTCTGTATCAAATTTTTCCGTGATATAGCGGAGCAGTCCTGTTTCATCATCTGGAATTGCTCCCAGTGTGCAGTTATGATATTCGCTGAGAAATTCCCTGCATTTCTTGATCAGTGCTGTTGGTGGAGCAACTTTGAACGCAATGATTGCCTTATCAATTTCTGTTTTTTTCCGCAGGTAATCTATGATTTTTTTATCACTCGGCGAGATAATAACACCGCCGTATTTTAACACCAACTTTTGTGCTGCAATCAATTCTGCAACAATTGCTGCAATGTCAATTTCACGCCAGCCATAGGGGATTGCCTGATAGCGTTTTTGCAGGTCGCCCATAGAGGTTGGGAGCTGTCGTTCTTTCTGAATTTCCAGATATTGCAGCAGTTCTTTGCTTGCTTCAGCGTTTAGCGATTCTGTTCCTGCAAGAGCCATTTGTCTGCTGCCGTTCAGGATTTGCAGAAGATCCGCATCACTGTCGTAATTTTTCCGGATATATCCCAGCTTCGTATAAACGCTTTCTACAAGAACGCTCATTGCCCGTTCCACGCAGTCTTTCACTGAAGAAACTTTCATCATCAGCTTATCGCCTGCAACATAAATTCGACCTGCAACGATGGCAGCAGAAATCAATTCCTCTGCACGCTTTTCATGTGCGGAAGCCTGATTTTGTCTTGCTCGGATAATAGTTTGAATCATTTCCGGAAGCTGTGTCACATTTTTGCTCTTGACATAACGACGAATTTTCATGGCATCTTCCAGTTCTTTGAAATAAGGCTGGCTCTCTGCCAGAACAATGATGACTTCATTGTCGGTAGCGGATTTCATCCGGAAAACGGAATCATCCATGGTATAAATTTCCGAAGCAACGGTGATAAAATGCAATGCGATAGAGCCGGTCAGCTGACCAATGACGGTTTCATCAATTCGTTCATCATAGGGAAAATCGTATTTTCCATACCGAAATTTTTTGCTGACAAACAGTTTTCCGAAGATAATATCCGAAATTGCTTTTGTAATAATGGCACTATCTACAGGAGTGTTCCGAATTTCACGGGCAATATCCTGTTCATCGTCTGTCAGAAAAGTATAAGTATCACCTGTTCTGGAAACATAGTTTTGCGATACCAGTCTATCCAAGGACTGTTGTATTTCAAGACGGGTGGAAATCTTATCCGTACGAATATCTTCTGCCATGAGAATGCTGATATTGTCTACATTTGCCTTGATATCGTCTACATAGCGTACAAGATATAGGAGCTTCAAGATATTGACATCATATTGTTCGATGCCATCATGATGATCCGCTGCATCTTGACAACGGTCAATGACACGGCGAATGGAGCTGTCCAGGAACGTGTGAAGGGTATCATAAAACAGATAGAACGGAACAAGTGCATATTCATCTTTGTTTTGGATTGCCTGAGCTGCTTCCTGAAAGCCGGAAAGCATGGAGCGTTCGCCGCCGGAGAGATGCTTTCCAGAGTTTCCATGCTTTCTGATTTCCGCAAGAACATTCTGCATCAAGCGGAACTGATAGGGAACAAACGGATAAGTTTCTACAAATTCGCCCTCGCCAGCGTAGCCCTTTAAATCAAGTATCGCATGACTGAACGTAAACAGGTTTTTCAGCACCTGATGATTCTTTTCATATTGCTGCTGGAGCAGTTGTTCTGCAATTTCTGTTTTAGTAAGAATTCGCTTTTTGATGACTTCGTCCACGGAAGAAGAACTCAAACTCAACCGTGTATTGAATCGTCCCTGAATCTTAGAAAAATCATCGCCGCTGATTTTGGTAATGCTGTCAATTGCCTCTTGAGAAGTTACCATGACCCAAACTCTGCCGCCGCATTTCGTCCCGATTTCTTCCACAATGGTTTGCAAGTTCAACATAAGGTCAGAATCCGAGCCGATATATTGACCAACTTCGTCAATCATAAACAACAGGCGGTTGTCTTTTCCTTTGCTTTCCACGTATTCTTTGATTTCACTCACAAGTTGTTCAATGCTCAGTTCAATTTCTTCTTCGCCATTGAACCAATTGCGGGCAGCGGTTTCACTCATGCCAAGTGCTTCACACATTGCCGCTACAATGTCATCTTCAAAGAAAGAAAAAGAATTCCGTGAACTTTCCCACGAGCCGCCATTGATACGTTCAAAACTCTTTTGGAATGGTTCTGTCTTTCCGGATTTTGCAATAAACTGTTCCAATTTAGCAATTTTCAAATCGTTGCCGTAAAATCCCTGATGTTCATAAAATACCTTTGCAAAAATCCGCAAAATGGCTGTTTTATCTTTTGTCAAAGGGCTTTTCGAATCGATATTGAAAAGAATTGTTTCCGTCGGAACTTTTACACAGTTTTCCAGTTGTGCATACATCATCGGGTCGTCAAATTTGTCGGCAAAATACGCCACTGCTTTTTTTCCGCCAACAGTTCGATTGGAAAGCAAGTACGAGAGCATCTTCAAAAAATGAGATTTACCGCTTCCAAAGAAACCAGAAATCCAGACACCAATTTTATCTGTTGGCTGTTCCAGAGAGCGTTCATAGTGATTCAAAAAAGTGTTAAAGTGACGACGCAGTTCTTTTGTAATCACATATTCCGACAGTTCCTGAACGATGGAATGTTCATCATCTTGTGCGACTTTAATGACCCCGTTGATGTCACGGTTAATATCTGATTTGTACATGTCTCGTAATTGCATAAAAAAGTCCTCCCTTAAATCATGTTGAATGCACGGTAATAGTTCCCATCTTGAAATTCATCAAAAAGGGAAAGTGCTTGTCCATTGTATGTGCCAGGATAAAGCATCACCACTGGAATATCCGAAAAGATATGCTGAAGATTGTCCAGGATGTTATGAGAACGCATGAATGGATAAACTTTTCCAACACCCGTTATCAGCAAAATATTCCCATGTGTATGTGGTTCATATTCCATTTTTTCTACAAAGTCTTCTGGTGAAATTGCCTTTTGCAGTTGCTTCAAAAGATAATCCGAACCCTTCTTTTTTTCCATAGCTGGAATGCTTTTCAAGATTCGTTTTTCCTCACAAATCTGTAAGAAAATTCGGTATAGGTCGCATTCTTTCAGATGAAACGCTTGATTTTCAGATTGGATTAAATCAGAAAAGAAACTGGAAACAAGCATCTCTTCTCTTGGGTCATAACAGAATACATGAATGCCAACTTCGTTCGATAATCCTTTGTTGCTTAAAAAGATATCATCCGAAAATCGTTTCTTTACTTCGTTCAATTGATCTATAATATTACTCATGGTTTCTCCCTCAATGAAAACAATTAAATGCTGGAAGTGCATCCAGATCGTTTTTTTGCCGAATCACTTCTTCTAATTCTGGATAGAGATACACCGGCAACAGATTCTGCGATCTGGTGTTTTCCAGATAATCACACTCGATTAAAAAGCGTACCAGAACTTGTTTCAGCTTCTTTAGTGTAGAAGCACTCCATGTATGGACAGCAGGCACTTTTTCAGAAAGTTCCATGAAAAAGATTGCGACATCCTTGGAGGAAAACGTAAAATCCTGTGACCGATATTTTTCACCAATTACCTCCGTCAGGAAGTCATATACAATGCGATTTTCGCACATAATCGCATAAAGATTGATTTGTTTTGCGATATCAAGCGAAGCATTGGCAAGATGGTATACCAGTTCTGGTGCATTGAGGGCATCGATTCGTTTCAAACAGGTTTTTGTAATATTTTTAATCATTTTTTCTGTTGGAAATTGAAATAGATTTTCAGAGAAAATCTCTTGCTCGATTTCATTTCGGCTCTTTCCTTGCAGCACTAGGGAAGAAACAATCCGAATTTCAAAAAATAGGAATTGCTCTCTGGTTAAGCCGCCATTGTAATGCTTTTCGATCACGTTTTTACTCCTTTGAAAAGTAGCAAGTTTCTCAAAATGGATTCTTTTGAGAAATGAGAAAAAAATCCCTTTTTACGCATGTATTTTATTTTCAAGTTTCCAATTTGACACGAAAATACACAAAAACATGAGAGAAACAACACATTCTAAAATAACAATGAAAGTTGATTCATAAGCTTTTGTTCATGCACATGATCAGGGTGAATATATCTGTTAAGAGTCATATTAACAGTTTTATGTCCGAGAATAACAGACAATGTCTTGATATCAAAGCCATTTTGGATACAGTTTGTGGCAAAGGTATGCCGCAACTGATGATAATTGTGGCTTTTAATGCCTACTTGAGAAAGAATCTTTTTGTAACGATACTGATACGTGCGTGGTTCAATCAGCTTTTCCTTTCCGGATAGAAAATAACAATGATTATCTTTTTGAAACATTTGAAGATATCTCACCAGAAAATTTGGGATTGGAATTTCTCTAAAAGAGGTGTCACTCTTAGGCGTGGAAACAATGATTTTTGTCTTTTGTATACCATTATTATAGGACTTCACACGCTGAACTGTTCTTCGGATAGACAGAATTTTCGCATTCAAATCAATATCTGCCCATGTAAGACCACATAATTCACCAATTCTAAGCCCCATGTACAAGGAGAGTAGAATTCCTAATGTAGTAGGATTTAAGTGACCTTTCAAATATTTTACGAGGTTTTTCTGTTCTTCGATATTCATTCTTTTTATTTTATTTTTATCTGGTTTTGGCAGTACTACATTTTTCAAAGAAAGGCAAAAGTGATATTCCTCCTGCCCATACAAAAGCATGGATTTAAAAACGGAAAATAAATCTCTTACATAGTTCGCAGATAATCCTTCTGCAAGTTTTTTCCTAATGTACGTATTTACTTTGGCAGATGTTATAGCGGAACATGGTAGAGCTCCAAATTCCGGAATGATATGCTTTTCAAACTTTGTACGATAATTCGCATAGGAAGATTCTTTGACACGATTTGCAACAGCAACAATCCATTCTTGATAGACTTCCAACACAGTTATATGTTTTCTATGTCTATATTGCGATTCGATTTCCATTCCAATTTGAACTTTTTGTAATGCCTCTTCATAAGTTTTTCCATAAACATACTGATAAATCTTTTTTCCACCTTTCTTCTGACCAATAACAAATCTTCCCATAAAACGTCCATCTTTTCTTTCAGTAATATGCATCATCATAAATATACTTTTCCTCCATTGGTATATGCATTTTGACTGTACAGATGAAATCACAGCAGTCAAGTATTGTGCATTTTTGACAAATGCGTAGAAGCGTTATTGAAAAATGCTGTTTCTTATGGTATAATAAAATTGATTATATCACCTTAAAAAATCAAGAATTAAATGTGAATAGAAAAAATAAATCGCATCATTTCTCAAAAGAATCCATTTTGAGAAAAATAAGTTTTATGCGAAGTAAATGCAATTAAGAGGGTAAGTATATTTTTTGCAGATAATAGAATCTCATTTAAGTCCTAAAAATCTGAAATATGAATGTGTTTTAGACGAAATACTGCTGTTTTAGGCATGGTCATTAATGTGTTTTTCAATTAGTATTTTTGTTTAGCATCTCCTTAATAAAAACGGCAGCTTTGATGATAAGCTGCCGTTTTTGTAATAAGAAAACCCCCGGCTAGGCCGGGGGTTCAAAAAAGCTTATAGCGATGGGTCTTGAAAAAAGAACTCCTTTTGATTATAATAAGATTGCGGCTACCAACTGCAAAAATAATCAAAAGGAGGTCATCACAAAGTGAATGACATACATAGTTTATCACATTCGAAGTGAAATTGCAAGTACCACATTGTATTTGCCCCCAAATATCGTAGGAAAGTGTTCTACGAAACAAAGCGACTGGAGATTGGGCAAATCTTAAGAGCTTGTGTTCATAGGTGTTTTAAGAGTGTAGCAGCATGAGAAATCATAATCATTGTTTCAG
>UMJI01019770.1_pt1 | contig 20367 bp, 18 predicted proteins | sample 1965991 | NCBI WGS metagenome assembly UMJI01 (sample SAMEA4836140, study PRJEB28245) | human gut metagenome | biome: gut microbiome; material: fecal sample | place: Denmark | collected 2008
ATCCGTGGGACAGAGAATACCGGAAAAAGAAATCGCTAACTTCGGATTTGCCAAATAAAGGAGCAGTACTTATGAAAAAATTCTTTTTTCAAGTATACACTATAGTGGTATTTTCAATCGTTATTTGGTTTGCTTTATATGGAGAACATCGTGATCCGAGGTTTTATGTCTCTATTTTGATAATTGCAATCATTGGGAAATTTATTGCTTCACACATAGATAAAGAAAAGTAGTAATAGATGTAGAATTGCCAGAGAGTTTGGCATAGGTGATTAATAATAATGAGGCGGCATATGTATCTTATATCAGCATATTTTGATGAACATGTAACAAAGGGATTGCAGAGGTTAATTGATAATATTGCAAAAGAAACAGGTAATACTTATATGATTGAGAATAATGTTCCTCCGCATCTGACAATTTCAAGCTTCGAAACAAGAAAACCTGATAATCTTAAGGAAGAATTCATGAAGCTTAATAAAATAGGTGCAGGAGAGATAAATATATTTTCAATCGGGCAGTTTCTGCCGTATGTTATGTATGCTACACCTGTTCTGGACGAATATTTAATGCATCTTTCCAATGAGGTGTATGATATATTTTCTGCAAGAGAAGATGTAACAATTAATCGTTGTTACAAACCATATAACTGGTTTCCACACATAACATTGGGAAAGAAACTTGAAAAAGAACAGATGATAATGGCAATGAGAGTATTACAGACACATTTTATTCCAATAAAAGGGAAAATAGTAATGGTTGGATTGTCACAGACTAATCCACATAAGGATATTATACAATTTAATATATGATAGTGTAACCGGGGGAGGGAGAATGGATTTTAGTTGATACTGAAGATGAGATGGTGGCTATTTTTTACAACAGAGGATATATTTTATGCAACAACAGAAATTATTAAGCCTTATAAGACAGGCAATAGAAGATTACAACATGATAGAGGAAGGCGATAAGATTGCCGTTGGAGTATCAGGTGGCAAGGATTCGCTTGCGTTGCTGCATGCAATGAAGATACTTAACAGATTTTATCCGAAGAAGTTTGAACTGTATGCAATTACCTGTAATGTTGGATTTGAGGGAATGGATTTTACAGGAGTGAGGAAGTTCTGTGAGAGTATAAATGTGCCATATGAACAGGTTGATACAGAGATTGCGAAGATTGTCTTTGAGGATAATAAAGACGAAAGACCATGTTCACTGTGTGCGAAGCTTAGAAAAGGCGCAATGTATAAGAGGCTTGGAGAGCTTGGAATCAATAAGATTGCATATGCACATAATAAGGACGATTTTATAGAAACAGCATTAATGTCTCTTATATATGAAGGGCGGTTTACGCATTTCCACCAGTTACATATCTGCCAGAGGCAGGGGTTACGGTTATACGGCCAATGATGTATGCACCGGAAAAGGGTGTGGCTAATTTTGTGATTAATCAGGGAATCAAGGTTGTTAAGAACACCTGTCCGGTTGATGGTTCAACTAAGAGGGAATATGCCAAGCAGCTTATGGAGCAGATTAATAGAGATAATCCGGGAACTAAAGACAGAATTATGCATGCAGTTGTGAACGGAAGATTTGAGGACTGGCCAGAAGTGCATAGAAATTGAAAATAACTGTTGATACAACACCAATGAGATAATAGAATAATATTAAATCTATTTATAAGGAGATACGAACATGAGAAGATTTTATGAAGGCAATGATAACAAGGGTTATCAGGAAGTTGTAGATAAAGAAGCTGGCTTGGAATTAATAGGTTTTGATTTGATAAGACTTGAGCCGGGTGAAAATGCGGTTTATGAATCAGGAGAATATGAAATAGGACTTGTTATTTTACAGGGAACATGCAGTGTTAAGGTTGATGATGTCACATTTGACAAGCTTGGCTCAAGAAGAAGCGTGTTTGACGGCAAGCCAACAACTGTTTATGTTCCAAGAGATTCTAAGTATGAAGTTACAGCAACCGGAAGCATGATGCTTGAAATCGGTGTGTGCAAGGTTAAAGCAAGAAAGAAGTATGAAGCTTTTGTAATAGATGCAGGTGATGTTACAACTGAACACAGAGGCAAGCTTAACTGGCAGAGAGATGTTAATGATATTATCACTTCAAAATATGAGGGAAAGGTTGACAGAATCGTGCTTGGCGAGACTTACAGCATGCCGGGACAGTGGTCAAGTTATCCATCACATAAGCATGATACAGATAATCTTCCATTTGAGGTAAATATGGAGGAAATCTATCATTTCAAGGTGAATCCAGGTCAGGGCTTTGGTATTCAGGTAATGTATAGTGACGATATGTCATTAAGAGAGAGTTACATAATAAAGAATGGTGACAGCGTAGCGATTAAGAATGGCTATCATCCGGTAGCAGCAGCACCGGGATATCAGGTATATTATCTCTGGGTAATGGCAGGTGTTGATACAAGACAGCTTACACCTTGTGATGACCCTGACCACGCATGGGTAAAGGCTGTTGAGAAGATGGTGTAATGTATTTTGAACAAGGCATATGTGGAATCAGATATGAATTAAAAGGCTTAATTAAAAGCTGAACATTAAAGGCTGAATATTAAGAAAAATATTGAAACTTTTTATCGATAATGATATATTTAGTATATAAAATTTTAACAGATTCGAGGTAAAATAATAATGATTTACGCATCACTTAATGCAAAAAAAGGTAACTACCAGTACCCAGCAGCTATTAATACTGCACTTGAATTTCTTGCAAAGCCAGAGACAGCTGAGCTTCCAGTAGGAAGATATGAACTTGATGGAGATAACATTTTTGTTCTTATTCAGGATCAGACAACAGCTCCAGTTGAGAATAAGCGTGCAGAAAGTCACAGAAATTATATTGATATCCAGTATCTTTTCACAGGAAAAGAAGTTCAGGGATATGCACCACTTCTTCCAGGAGTTACAGGTGAAGAGCCAGCTGGTAAAGACAATATCTTTTATGAGAAAGTAGAGAATGAGCAGTTCGTTACATTACATCCTGGTGAATTTACAGTATACTTTACTAATGATATCCACCGCCCTAATTGTACAATGGATGAGCCTGTTAATATCCATAAGGCAGTTGTTAAGATTAAGGAAAGTCTTATTAAGTAATTGGAATAGTTGACTTGTTGATACAATATAATATTTAAAACAGAAGCACCATAAGAAGCGAATGAAACGTATTCTTCTGGTGCTTTTTTTGCCTCAAATCCTTAGTAGGAAAAGGACAGAACAAATGAAAATTTTACCTACAATTTTCTTTAACATAAACCTAGATTTTACATAGCATTTCTATAATTATGACGTTTCTTAAAAGCCAAACTAATAAGGAGAACGTCATGAGAAAAAGAAAAAATAAGATAATAGCAGGTACTGTGGTTGCTGTTATGATGGCAGGCAGTATTATTGCAAACATTTCACCACTTATAGCGAGTCAGACGGGTGGGAATAGTGTTGCTGCAAGTGAGACCTTTAATAAAGAAGGTTTATGGATTACAGAAATCTATCAGAATGATGTAGACAGAAGTGAGAAGAACAATACAAGAGAAAAGAGTGGGTACGAAAGTATTAAACTTTATAAGAGCACAACTGATCTGATGGAATTCGTTGAGATAACAAGCACATATGACAAAGCTGTTAATTTCAACGATATATATGAATTTGTGTATAACGATACAGTCCAGAAGGTTACAACTATGGACGGTAATGATGAAGTTATAATCCAGCCAGAGGAAAAGGTTGTACTGTGGAATTACAGAAGTGATGTTACAACTGCAATTCCAACTGAGGAAGAGTTCAGAAGACAGATGCGTATTCCTGATGATGCAGTTGTACTTAAAGTTACAAGTGGAGTGAACTGGGCAGTTACATCAACATTTTCATTAAAGACAAAGTCAGATGACGGAATTATCTCTACATTCAAGGCAACTGATAAGGCTGACACAATGGATGGATATTCAGTTGAACTGGCAATTCCTGATATTGGTAATGAGATGCAGGTATACCGTGAAATGTGTGAGCCTTCACCTGGATATGTATATTCAGGACAGCTTAATGGTCTTGTTAATGCCAAGGTACCTGATAATCAGATTGCAGATGGCGTATTTATTACAGAAGTAAGACCTAATGATATTAACAGAAGCAGTGTTTATGGAATTAGTGATGATCTGATGGAATGTGTTGAGGTTGTTAATACAACTGACCATGATGTTGATCTCAATAATGAATATCAGTTTGGATATGCTGTTAAAGAGGGAAGCAGAAAGATATTACAGTTAAGTCATTATGATGAAAATGCAGAGTTAAATATAGGTTCATCAGAAGGATGTGTTGTTCCAGCAGGAAAGACAGCGGTTCTGTGGTATTACAGAATTAATTACCTTAAGAATTATACAAGTTTTCCTACAGAGAAAGAATTCCGTGCAGCTTATAACATAAGTGATGATATTCCTGTATATTTATGCACAGACCAGAATGGAATGAATAATACTAACCGTGTAGTTGAACTTTATAAGCTTGATTCTGATGGAACAAGAAAGATGGTTTCTTATTATTCTTATATTGGAAGTTCAGATTGTAAGGACAATAAGTCAGCAGAGCTTATGGTTAATCCGGAAGGTCCGGAAATGCTTCTTAAAACAGGTAATGCAGCAACTTCTATGGGAGTTGTTTCTGCCGACCAGTATACATATTTAAAGGATGATGGCTCAGCTTTAACTTTAAGACTTAATGATGTTGTTCCAGAATCCATTATGCAGGGGGATGAGTTAAGAGTTAATTTCTACTTTGCGGAGAATGGCAGCCTTCCAAGAACAGGAATTACAACATATTACAGGTTTGATGGAACAGGAAGCTGGTACAGCTCAACAGAGATAAAAAGACGAGTACCTAACCTTTATGAGGCACTGATTCCGGCAGATGAGCTGTTCTCACATGATTACGTTGAGTTCTATGTAAGTGCCGATAACAGATACCGCAGTACATTAAGTGATATGTACAGAGTTAATATCAGCAAGCTTAATGAAGTTGATGGTATAAGAACTAATATCAGTGACAAGCAGGAGGTAAGCGGAACAATATCTGTAACTGCCAATGATGGTGGAGATAATCATTCATCACAGATATATGTAGACGGAACAGAGTGTCAGACAGTCCCTATGCTTGAGGATGTGGCTTATTATACATTCCATGCTGATGGCAGAGACAGTTATTTTAAAAATGCAGTTACAACTACAGATAACAAAACAATTGCGTCAATTGGAAAATGGCAGTACCAGATATTAGATGGACAGGCTATTCATATTGATAACAGCTACTTCACATATAACGAAGAAAATGCGTCATATGATATTACACTCAGATTCTGGGCAGGTACATATGGAGCCACCGTTGATGAATATCTTCTTCCTGATGCTAATAGAGAAGATTTCACAGTTACAAAGCTTGCATTAAAGCTTATTAATGGAAATGTATATTATCCAACAAAGATTGGACCAGATGATTCAGCTACAAGTGCAAAGACTAACCTCAGTACAGCTTATGAAACAGATCACTATATTGGTGATTCAACAGGAATGTGCCCATATATGGATGCAAGTTTTTCAATACCAGCCACAGAGGTTACAGCAGTTGGTACACAGATAGATACTACTAAGCTTTCGGATGGAGAGCATACATTAAAGGTAACTAATGGTGAAAGCACTAAAGAAGTTACATTTATTGTGGATAACAAAGCTCCAGAAATCGATCTTGGTGTAGAAGATGGAAGCGTATTAAGTGGAAATCTTACATTTGGTCCAAAGGTTATAGAAGACCATACTTTAGATACATTTGTTGTAACTTTAGATGGTGAACAGATTAATAATGTGTATGAGACAACAGCGTATTCATTAGGAGATGGACAGCATATTATCTCAGCATTTGCAAAGGATGCAGCAGGAAATGAGACAACGAAGACTGCGGTATTTACAGTTGATGGAACACAGATAACAATTACAGCAGGTGGAACAACAGATATAACAGACAACAGTGCGTCGCTTTATCTTAATGTATCTAATGTTAAATCAGATACAAAAGCAACATTTTACAAGGCAGAAAAGATTGATACAGACAGCATTAAAACTAACACATTAGAAGGAATACTTCCATATATCCAGTATACAGTCAATGTAGCCGACGCTAAGGACGATGAAATGATTGTGGCAGACTGGGACGGAAAGGCTTCCAATAATGATGGAACACATGCAGAGACAATGTATGTATTAAATACTGCAAATGGTGAATGGGATGAGATTGCAAAAGCAGACAGCAACGGAACAATTAAGGATGCAGCATTTACAGTAGCTAATCATGTAAAGAACAGCACAGCAACAATTATTGTCCAGTGTACAGCAGATTCAGCACTTCCTGAGTTAGATACTGTTACAGATGGAAAGCTTGATAACAACGCAGACTGGGATGGTACTACAGTTCCTAAAGATTATGATTTCTGCTTCGCATGGGAGACAGATACCCAGTATTATGCAGAGGAGTGGCAGAATCATTTCCTTAACATCAACAACTGGATTGTTAATAATGCAGAAGAACGTAAGATTAAATATGTAATCCACACAGGAGATATCGTTGATGATGTAGATATGACTTACGAGTGGGAAAATGCTGATGAGGCAATGGGAATACTAGATAAGGCAGGTATGTCATATGGCGTTCTTGGTGGCAACCATGATGTGGCGGCAGGTCTTGCGGATTATGAGAATTATTACAAATATTTTGGAGAAAACCGTTTCAAATCACAGAATACATATGGTGAGTCATATAAGAATAATAAGGGTCATTATGATTTAATCAGCGAAGGTGGTCAGGACTTTATTATAGTATATATGAGCTGGAATATATATCAGGAAGAAATCGACTGGATGAATCAGGTGCTTCAGCAGTACAGTGACAGAAAAGCAATACTCTGCTTCCATACATATACTAATGTAAAGCAGAGCTCAGGTACATACCTTGATTACTATGGACAGCTTGTACAGAAGAATGTAGTTGCCAAGAATCCAAATGTGTTCGCAGTACTCAATGGACATTATCACGGCTCTTCATATGAGACAGTAATGTTTGATGATGATGGAGATGGCAAGAATGACAGAACAGTATACCAGATATGTACTGATTATCAGTCAGGATTTGAAGGCGGTAACGAATATATTAAATTCCTCTATTTTGACCTTGATAACAATAAAATCTACATGAATTCATACTCACCATGTATGGACGATTTCAATTACTATGATACAGATGTTCATACATTAAATGTTGAGGGAGCATCAGCAACAGGTGTTGATGAGATGGTTCTTGATGTTGAGTTTAACACCAATGAGCAGACGATTCTAGAAAAGAGCTTTAACGCTTATGTATACACTAATGAAGAGATTGGAACTGCAAATGTTGATTCATCAACAGGGAAGGCTGTTCTTCAGGTAAATAACCTTGAAGCAAATACAGGTTATAAATGGTACGCAGTAGTAACTAATGCAGCAACTGGTGTTAAGAGAAGTGGCGTATATGAATTCACAACTGCAAAGAAGAACACAGATGTTATAACAGATGATAGCCAGGATACTTCTGATAAATCTGGAAACATCATAGCGACAGGCGACAATGCAAGAATATGGGTATATATCCTTGTAGGCATGTCAGCCATTGCAGTAGGTATTGTATCAGTTAAGAAGAAAAAAGAGGCATAATATCAATGGAAAACAGGAGAAGTTTATATAAGAGAACTCTCCGTGTACTGCTTCCGGTGGTGATTCTTGCGGGAATCATCATCGGAAGTTGTCAAATACAGAGAGCTCATATTAAAGCCGATAATGGCGTAGTATATGTTAAAGCAAAGGTTGTTCAGATAATTGAGGATAATTCAGGGGGACAGCCATTTAGTGGGGCACAGAAAGTAAAGGCACGAATTACAAGCGGACAGTATAGGGGACTTGATTGCGAATTGGATAATTCCAATTCATATCAGCGAGGTGCGTTCTGTACAAAAGGAACTAAGGTAATCGCAGTTATAAAAGATATAGATGGAACACTTACAGGCTCTGTATACAATTATGACAGAACAATGATGGTATATGTATTGCTTGGGTTGTTTTCATTAAGCCTTGTGCTTGTTGGTGGTAAGAAAGGAGCAGCTTCTTTATATGCACTTGTATTTACATTTATATGTGTAATCTGCATGTATGTTCCACTTCTTTATGCTGGTCTTAATGGGGTATTGGTAGCACTTATAACATCAATTGTTATTCTGGCGGCTTCAATATACATACTTAATGGTTTTTCATCAAAAACTATATGCGCTATAATAGGAACATCAACTGGGATTATAATATCTGGCGGGCTTGCAATGATTGCAGGAAGTATGTCACATTTGAATGGCTTTAATATGACAGATGTTGAATCAATGATATATATTGCCAATAATTCTAAGTTACATGTTTCAGACATATTATATGCAGGGATATTAATATCATCTCTTGGAGCTGTTATGGATGTAAGTGTATCAATTGTAGCGGCAATAACAGAAATCCACGAAAAAGCGCCGCATCTGAAGGCAAAAGAATTATTTATGTCAGGAATGCATGTGGGGCATGATATGATGGGAACAATGTCCAACACACTCATTCTTGCGTATACAGGTTCAGCAACAGGAACTCTTCTTACAATATATTCATATGAAATGCCGTATCTGCAGTTTATGGGGTATAATTCTATAATAATAGAAATTGTGTGCGGATTATGTGGAACAATTGGTGTGATACTGACAGTTCCTATACAGGCATTTATAACAACAATGGTTTTAAAAGTAAGAAAGTAAGAAGAAAAACCTTCAATAAAAAGTTGCTATTGTTAGTTAATATGCGTATAATGTAACAAGGGTTTGTTATTAATTTAACATGTGATGGGGGTTATTTAATATGTTAGCAGAGCAGGTATTGGCATTAATTATTTTCATTTCTATGTTTGTATTGATAGTTCTTGATAAGATAGAGAGGCATTATGTGACGCTTGGATGTGGGGCATTGACGCTGATTGGGGTATTTGGAATTATCATGAGGTCGCCGGAGGCGGTTATTAGTACTCTTAATTTAAGAAGCATTTTTACATCAGGTTTCTGGTATCAGTCCGGAGCTGCTGAAGAGGCAGTAACAGGGATTAACTGGTCGACCATTATATTTATTGCAGGTATGATGATTATGGTTGAGGTTATGGCTGCTGCCGGATTTTTCAGATGGCTGTGTATGCTTCTGGCTAAGGCTGTACACTATCGTACAAGAGCATTGCTTATTACGTTTATGATAATGTCTTTTGGACTGGCTATGTTTATAGACAGTATAACGGTTATATTGTTCCTTGCAGCTGTATCTATTGAGCTTGCCAAGCTGCTAAAGTTTAATCCGGTGCCAATGATTTTATCAGAGATATTCTGTGCTAATCTGGGCGGTTCGGCAACAATGTGCGGGGATCCGCCTAATATAATTATTGGTACATCACTTAACTTTTCATTTTCAACATTTATTACGCATACAGGACTGATTGCAGTAATCAGTCTGGTATTTATTGTGGTATATTTTCTTATAGCATATAGAAAAGAACTGGAATCGTCACCGGATATTGATAAACTGGCTGAATCTATGCCAAGTCCGGCAGAGACTATTACGAACAGAAGGGATTTTGCATTAAGCTGCGTTATATTCATGTGTGCGGTTGTATTGCTTGTAACGCATGCACTGACAGGACTTACGGTTGCATTTATAGGACTTGTTATAGCAATATTTTCACTTATTGTATCAGGCAGGAAGGCTTTACATATGTTGAAGTCTATTGATTATAAAACACTTTTGTTCTTTTTAGGACTGTTTATTGTTGTAGGTGGACTTGAACAGACGGGCATATTAGAGATTATTGCTGCATTTATAGGTCGTGTGAGCAAGGGTAATCTTAAGCTTATGGTTGCAATTATTATTATTATTTCAGCATTTGCAAGTGCACTTATTGATAATATTCCTTTTGCAGCAACTATGGTACCGGTTATTAAGAGTCTGGCTGCGACACAAGGGGTTGACCTTTCTGTTCTTGCGTGGGCACTTTCTATGGGAACTGATGTAGGTGGAAGTGCAACACCTATAGGTGCATCTGCTAATGTTGTCGGAACATCAGTTGCAGCTAAGAATGGTTATATGATTGGTTGGGGTAAGTATTGTCGCACAGCTGTTCCGGCAACTATAATAGTTGTGCTTATATCTATGGTGTGCATATTTGTAAGGTATTGTTAATTCTTCGTGCACAAAATGTGTACAGAAATGGGGGTTTTATGGGAGAACAGTTGATTATTTCTATAAGTCGTGAATATGGAAGTGGGGGACATGAGATAGCAAGGAAGCTGGCTGACAGATTAGAACTTGCATTTTATGACAGATGCATGTTGGACGAGATTGCAGAACAGATGAATGCTGATGTGTCAGATTTTCACAAATATGATGAAAAGCCGGGAAACCGTCTCCTGTCGAGGCGGGTAGGTAATCACACCAATTCTTATGAAGAGATTATTGCCCAGTTCCAGTTTGATTATATCCGTAAGAAAGCTGAGAACGGAGAATCATTTGTAGTAGTCGGCAGATGTTCAGAGAATGTACTTAAGGATTATGACTGCCTTATATCCGTATTTGTAACAGGTGATAAGGAGCATAAGATACAGAGAGTTATGGAGCATTTTGACTTATCCGAATCAGAGGCATATACTAAAATGCGTAGACACGACAGAACAAGAAAACAGTATCATAACAGATACTCAGAAGGTAAATGGGGAGATGCAACATATTATGACATGTGTATCAACAGCAGTCCTCTGGGAATAGAGAAAACTGTTAATGTTCTGGAGAATTATGTGAAAGAAAGAACAGGTAATCAGGAGCTTTAATTATGAAATACACAATAGACACACATACTCATACACTTGTAAGCGGTCATGCATATAACACAATTGATGAGATGGCAGCTTACGCAGCAGGTATAGGAGTTACGCACCTTGCGATAACTGACCATGCACCCAAGATGCCGGGAAGCGCAGGTATATTATATTTTTCTAATATGAAGATAATTCCAAGAGAAAAATGTGGTGTCAGGATATATATGGGTTGTGAAGCTAATATTATGGACTATGATGGAAATATTGATCTTAAAGAATATGGACTTAAGGGCTGTGATGTTGTAATAGCAAGCCTTCATATTCCATGTATCAAGCCCGGAAGTATAGAGCAGAATACGAATGCATTAATTAAAGCAATGGATAATCCATATGTTAATATTATAGGACACCCTGATGATTCAAGGTATCCTGTCGATTATGAAAAGCTTGTAAAGGCCGCTAAGGAAAAGCATGTGCTTCTTGAACTTAATAATACATCATTGAATCCAGATGGCCCAAGACAGGGAGCTTTTGAGAATGATGTTAAGATGCTTAACATATGTAAGGAATTAGGAGTCTGCATATCTATAGGAAGTGATGCACATATAAAAGAGGGAATATGTGAATTTGACAGAGCCTATAAGGTTATAGAAGATACACAGTTCCCAGAAGAACTTATTGTTAATAGTGATTACAGTTTATATGAATCATATATTGGAAAGAAGAATTAAAATCCATTTCATTTCTATTATGAATTATTAGAATCTTATAAGTTCAACAAGAAATACTGCTACACATGACGCTATAGCAACAGTTGTAAGACCTTTGCCTTTCAAAGCAAATATTACGGCTGTCAAAAGTCCTGCAGCTGCACCAACCCACCAGCTGGTTGCATAGAATATTGCAGGAATTGTCATTGCTGTAAGAACTGCATAAGGTATGTAATAAAGAAAAGAACGGACAAAGCGGTTGTTAATCTTTTCCTTAATTGCAGTGAAAGGTATAACTCTTATAAGGTAGGTTGTACCTGCAAGTATAAGCAGATATATAAAGAAAATACTGTTTTTCATAAGTTCCTCCAATAAGATTAATTATTGCTGTTATCAGCTTCATCAGATACCGGAAAGAATATTGAACCGATAATGGCAGCTGTGATAGCAACAATTGTTATTGTTATACCGCTGGAAATCTTAGAAAGAAGCGGTATATAGTAGAATAAGCAGCTAAGTATAATTGCAATGATTACGACAATCAGGACGGGGCGAGCTTTCTTCATCTCTGGAACAACCACGGCAACGAACATTCCATAGATTGCAACACTTAAAGCACTCATAAGGCGGTCTGGAAGAATATTTCCAAGAATAGCACCAATAAATGTGCCTAATGCCCAGCCCAGATAAGGAAGGGTAGCAAGTCCTGCAAAGTAGCTGCGCTTGATTTCGTCTTCTTTAGTTGCTACTGCAAATATTTCATCAGTTATAAAGAAACCGAGAAGCCAGCGGTATATGCCACTGAAACGGCTGTCAGCTTTCTGTCCGATTGATATAGACATGAAAGAGTATCTTATATTAATAGTAATCTGTGATATAAGCATCTGAATGTACTGTCCTGGATGAATCATAATGCCGATTCCTGCAAACTGTCCGGCAGAGGTTACTGTTGTCATAGATATGAGAACGGCCTGCCACCAGCTAAGACCAAAGGATACAGCCATAATTCCAAAGGTAAAAGAAACTGACAGATATCCGAGTGCAATAGGTATGCCGGTTATTAGTCCGCGTTTATAATTATTCATTTTATTTATCTCCATGTATACAATATTGGGGTTAATTTAATATAGTAAAGTCATTTCTATATTCTATCATACATTTGCAATAAAAGCACTTGAGAAATATTAATAAATTGATGAATACATAATATTAAAAAGGGCAGAGAAAGCGGCTATCTGCCAGCTTTCTCTGCCTGTTTGTTATTGTACATATTTTTATCTGCTTTATCAAAGAGTGTCCTTAATGTGCAATTCTCATAATCAGAAGAGAATGCACAACCATGAGCATAACTTATCTTAAAAGCTTTTCCAAGCTCATTGAATTCGGATATTTCTTTGTCAAGCTGTCTGAGAATATCAGTAACTTCATCCTTAGTAGTGTTATATATTACGGCAATAAATTCATCGCCACCATATCGCCCAACAAAATCGTTAGAAGGAACAGCATTTCTTAAAAGCCTTGCAAAATTAAGAATCAACTGGTCACCAACGGAATGACCAAGTGTATCATTGACCTTCTTAAGATTATTGAGGTCAAACATAATACATGCAGTAGAATCAGTAATAAATTGCGAAGTTCTGAATATTTCTTCACATTTACTCTTGTTAGGAAGACCTGTGTGCAGGTCAAGAAAAGCCTGCTTTTCAAGCTGTTTATTCTTTTTGGTAATTATGATTGCATGAATGGAATGATTAATTATAAATATTATTATAATGATCATATCTATTGCTGTGAATATTTCAAATAATCTTATATTGCAGGCAATTCTTTCAGAATACTTTTCAGCAGCAGAAACAGTCTGGTCAGCAAGCTGGAAGTATTCTTCACTGAGATTTACAATATCAGTGTTTTCATAACCATATTCACGGACTTTATATATTTCGTCCTTTAGTAAAATCCAGAAAGCAATCTGTGTATCAAGTTTTTTTTCATAATCATTGTTATCAAGTTTGATAAGATTATAATCGCCATCTTTATATTTAAGATCTTCAAGAATTCCATCAAGATAATTGATGAGCTCATCATTAGGATTACCAGTGATTTCAAGCTTGACTTCTCTTTGAGTAGCACCTCTGACAAGACCGGTATAGTTAATAACTCTGGCAGTTCCCTGTAATTTTCCTATAAGAACCATCATTATTGCTACAAGAACAATAAGAATAACGATAAGACAGCTTTCAATAACAGTATTGATTGTTTTTATATGTTTTCCGTGTTTGTGTATTTTCATATCTCACCTTATAAAATAATTGTTACATAAATACTATAAAATCGGTACTTTAGTACTATATCAATATGCTGTATAAATGTCAATACAATAAATGTAAATTATGAATGAATCCGACTGAAAATGAATGAAAGTGGTAATGACATTTATCAGTATGCAAGTATACATATGTTGTGCATTGACACATAAGTATTGCAATATTAAAATTAATTCGTTTGGAATTTCTAACCGGACAGATAATAAATTATACAGGTTAAATATTGGAGGAATCATATATGTCAAATATAAAGCTTGGAAGTCATGTGGGAATGGCAGGTAAGGAAATGTTTCTTGCATCTGCGAAGGAAGCAGTTTCTTATGGGGCTAATGTATTTATGTTATACACAGGTGCGCCACAGAATACAAGAAGAAAAGAAATAAGTGAGCTTAATATAGAAGCTGGCTGGAAGTATGCTAAGGAACATGGAATTGAGGAGATTATTGTACATGCACCTTATATAATAAATCTTGCAAATACAATTAAGCCAGAGACTTATGAGCTTGCTGTTGAATTTCTTGAAAAAGAAATTATAAGGACTGCGGCCATGGGAAGCCATATAATGGTGCTTCATCCGGGAAGCCATGTCAATGCCGGAGTTGAAGCCGGAACCGCACAGATTATCAAAGGACTTAATACAGTGCTTAACCAGAACAACGATGATGTATATATAGCACTTGAGACAATGGCTGGCAAGGGAAGCGAGATAGGCAGGACATTTGAAGAGCTTAAGGCAATCTATGATGGCGTTGACAAGAAGGACAGATTGAGAGTGTGCTTTGATACATGTCATGTTAATGATGCTGGTTATGATTTAGTTAATCATTATGATGAAGTATTTGCAGAATTTGACAAAGTGATTGGTCTTGACCAGATAGCAGTATTTCATATTAATGACAGTATGAATCCGCTTGGAGCGCATAAGGACAGACATGCCAACATTGATAAAGGAAATATAGGATATGAGACTCTTCACAGACTTGTCCATGATGAAAGATTCTTAGATGTTCCTAAGATTCTTGAGACCCCATGGGTAGCAGTTGAGGGAACTGATAAGAAAGAGCCTCCTTATAAGGAAGAGATTGCGTGGCTGCTTAAAGATTAATAAACTGTAGGAAAGTATGTTGTGAAAGGCGGGATAATAATATGTCAATACCAGCACATGAAGCAAAGTCAAGATTAATAGAGGGTAATAAAAGATTTATTAATGCTACAAGCAATCCAGGAGATGTTTCGCTGGAAAGGCGCGTGGATACATTAAAGAATGGTCAGCATCCATATGCGATTGTTCTGTGCTGTTCGGATTCCAGACAGGTACCGGAAGCAATATTCTCAGCGGGAATAGGGGAACTTTTTGTTATCCGTGTGGCAGGAAATGTAGTGGATTCGCATCAGCTTGGAAGTATTGAATATGCAGCAGACCATCTTGACTGTAAGCTGGTGGTTGTACTTGGACATAACCATTGCGGTGCAGTTGAGGCGGCAATAAAGCATGACCCCGACGGACATATCAAGTATATAACTGACGATATAAGGGAAGCTATTAAGGAAGAGAAAGATGAGTATATTGCAACATGTCTCAATGTAAAACACAGTGTTAAGGTGATAGAGGAGAACACGGATATGAAGCTTCTGGAAGAAAAAGGTCTTGAGGTTATAGGAGCAGTGTACCATCTTGAGGATGGACATGTTGAGTTTCTGGAGTGAAGAATGGATGAATGTAGCATTATCAGACTAAATAATTTAATATCGTATATATCCCCAACAGAAAATCCACTATCTGCAAATGTGGTGATGATACAGGGAAAGGATGCATTATGGTTGTATGATGTAGGTAATCATCCTGATATTCCACAGGTAATAGAACAATTCCGTGATGGAAGAAATGTTAATGTTATATTGTCACATTTTCACGAAGATCATATCGGTAATCTTCCGGGTATGGGCGTTGATGAGGTGTATCAGGGAAAGTATACCCATAGGCACACTGGCATGGGAACAGTCGTAGAAGATGACATTTATATTCAGGACGGGGAAGCAAGACTTCATATATTTCCACTGCCGTCAAGCCATGCAAAGGGCTGTGTTGCGTTGGAAGTTAATGACGAGTGGTGCTTTCTTGGAGATGCATTGTACTCTATGCAGAAATGCGGACATAACCTGTATAATGCAGGTGTGCTAAAGGAAGAAATTGCCGTATTGGAAAATGTTAAAGCAAAGCATTTCATGTTGAGTCACAGGACACCTTTTGAGACACCGAAGGAGATAATTATGAGGTGGCTTGGGGATATATATGACAGGAGAGTTAAAGGGGAAGTGTATATTGAGGGGTAGGAATCAGCACTAATCAGAAATAGGTAGAACCATCAGGTATAATATGAATATATTTGAGCCGGTATAAGTACATGTTACTTTACCGGCTCTTTTTGATTGGAATTTTTCTGATGAAATTTTGTTATAACTCGAATAAGGTGGAAAAAGCCTACTTTTTCAATATTATAATTAATAATGAGCGAGAGAGTTGTGAAAATCACACTGACAGTTGAGCTCTATAAGTATCTGAAAATGTCGGGAAAGCATAAATAATTATATAATGGTTAAGTATACGATAATAGGAAAAAACAGGCATGAATACAGAAAAGATAGGAATTAATATTTCAAAATTAAGAACGGAACGAGGTATTACACAAGAACAGCTTGGGAGGGATATTGGGCTTACGGCTTCAGCAATTTCTAATATAGAGTGTGGGAGGAGTGTGCCGTCAGTAGATACTTTATGCAGATTTTCAGAATTGTTTGGAGTTAAGGTGGATTCGATTATATCAGACAGTTCAGAATCTGATCTGAGCAGGCTTGAGATGGAGGAAAAACTTGTTACCGTTGACAGATATTTATCAGAAATAAATGAGATGTCTGCTAATTACAGCATAGGTCATAGAAATTATGAGATTAGCAAGAAAGGGGGCGAAATAGTTTATAAGGCATCATCTAAAGATTAAATGAAATTATAAGTTAAGTATGAGGAGGAACAAAATGCGAAGATTTATAAATTGGATAGCAGATTTAATTGATGATTATTTAAATGCATTTGTTGAGAAACCATTAGAAACATTGTCGAAAACAATATCATGGGTGTTTGGTATCGTAATAGGTGTAATGTCAATTGTGGCGTATATCATGTTTATAGCTGAGGGAGGATATCCAAAGGCAATAGCAGCAATAAAGAATTCAGAAACTGGATTTTTTGATGGAGTTGGAGCAAGCTTTTCTAAAGGAACAGTACATATAATTGCTAATAATGGAGTGCATAAGGCACTTGGAATTATACTGATAGTTCAGATTGTAATAGCATTATTAATGCTTGTGTTTGAAGGAAAGATATGGAAATGGATTCTTGCCATAATTGATTTTATATTGATGGGGGTTTCAGGAACATGGCTGCTTGTCAAATATAATCAGTATAAGAAGATAGAAAAAATGTACTATGAACAGGCAGACAATGAACTGATTGACTGGGATTATGCCGGCAGGATGGTTGATAACTGGGTAAACAGCATCAGGGATAATCTTAAGATATTCCTGATAATTGCAGGCGTTGCAATAGTATTGTTTATAGTAGTTCTAATGATAAGCAATGGAAGATATGCTGTCTTTTCATTTGCAATAAGTGCCTTGATTACATGCGCAGCTATGCCATTGGCAATTCTAATACTGGAAAATATTATTGGACTAGGTATTGGCCTGGCAACTATTATAGTAGTAGGAATAATTTTCCTCTTTATCTGTTCATTAGGTGGAGGCAGTAGTTCTGATTCAGGAACTGTTGAAGCATTTGACAAGATGGGCAATTTTATTGGATGGTTTCATAAGAAATAATATAATTACACAGGGGATACATAATGAAGAAGAAATTAATAATAGGAATATCAGCGGCAGCAATACTTATCGCAGCAATAATTATAGGTGTCGTGTTAAGTAAGTCGCCAGAGAAGAAAAATAGTGATGATATAAATGTGACATGCAAGGCAGAGGTAACAAAAGATGGTGATATAACCTGTTATGAATGGCTTAAGAAGTTATGTGGGAAGACATCGGTTGAAGCTGATGACTACAGAAAAGCTGCCAGCGACTATGGCTACATTACAGATAATGATGAATTTAATAATGATGACATAGCGTCGGGAGAATTTATAGCGCTTTCTGCAATGAGGGCAATGGGCGAGAGTAAGATGCAGATATATCTTGGAACAGATGATGATATATCTGATAAGACTAATATGGAACTTGCTGTTGATAAAGAACTTATTGCAGAGGATTCGCTGAATAAGGGATTCTCAGATGAAGAAGCAGATAATGTTCTGGATAAGTTTGACGAATTATATTATGGGGAATTCTGGCCAGATGATGTTGAAAATGTAGAATATAACGATAATGTAAAGCAGCTTGAGTATTTTGATATAAAGGATTATAAGGAAGATGATAATACTATACAGCTAGACCCAGAAGCGGCAAAGAATTTGAAAAAGGGTGACACGATAATATTTGATTATAAGGGGTTGAAAGTATCAGAGAAAATAAGTGAAGATGCTGGAAATGGAGCATTTTCACTGGAAAATCCTGAAATTGAGGATGTGTTTGATACACTGATATTATCAGACTTTGAAAGTCTTACACTGGATGATATTATTGATTATTATGGAAGAGATAATGTTGAGGTTTCTTATGGAAAACCTGTGATTGAAATGGCAGCAAATGTGTCGGGCAATATCAAGTCAAAAGGCTTCGGAATAGAAGTCTCTCAAAATGATAATAGTGAGCTTGAGGTTAAACTGCAGGATAATAATACAGGGGCATATTATAAGCTGCCGGTTAAGCATAGGTTTAAAAAGAAATGTGAGAATTTTTCTGTAAAATGGGATGTTAATAATATAAGTGTCGGTGCACAGGTTAAGTATACGCTTAAGGATGGACTTAAATATGCATCAGTTGGAGTTGATATAGATTCTGAAATCAGTAGTTCAATTGAGGGAGAACTTTCGGAAGGAATTCTAATATGTGAGATTCCAAAGCCTATAGGTGGTGCGGCTGTGTCTGTAAGTGTATCATTATATGTAGTACCAGAGCTTGACGGTTCATTGTCACTTAAGGCGGAGATACCTTTTCATTCGGGAGTTTCTTATGAGAAGGGAAAAGGGACAAAAGCGACAATGGGACAAAAATCATCACAGATAGCTGTAGAAGCGGAAGGGGAAATGGGCTTATTTTTCAGAACAGCTCCAATGGTGGTTGCAGCAAGAACAATTCCGCTTATAGACATAGAACTTGATATGGGTGCTGAGGCAGATGGAAAGATTACAAGAAGAACTAATGGACAGATATGTTCAGATATCAGTATCAATTCTCCAGTATTCAAAGTAAGTGCTGGTAATGAAGATGTAAAGTTTAATAATAAGAAATCTCTTCTTAGCAAGATGGGAATGGGATTAGAATTGAAATTTGACAAAATCAGAGAGCCTGAGACAATACATTACGAAAAGCTTCCTGACGGAACAAAACAGTATGTGAAAGAATGTACATATAGCGAGCAGGCAGAGCAGGAGAAAACAACTGAAAATGAAACTGTCACAGAGGCACCAACAAAGGAACAGCTGACTAGTCAGGAAACTGACGTGAAGAAATCTGGTTCACTTAATACATATAAGACAAGGCTGGCTGAGTATTATCCGGAGCAGACAACATTTTACTTTGACTATCCAAATAACTGGATTGTGACTAAGGAGAGAGTGAGTAGTGGCGAGTATGTAGTGCTGGAAAATGAAAATGGAGCTAAATTAGAATTTGATGCCAGATCGCATAAGAAATCAATATATGGTAATCAAATGTATGGTGATGGAAAACAATATTTTGAAGCAACTGTCACCCCAATATCAAAATCAAGATATAATCCGGGGGAGAATTTCTGGATTGTAAAAATTAAGGAAACACAATTATTAGATGGATTGACAGGAGGACAGACCATATATGATGATGGACCAGAAATGTATGCAATAATTCCAGAAGAAAATGCCATGAAAGATACAATTGGGTATTCGGGAACGAGAGTTATGATATGGTGTATGTTTGACTGCCCTAATGCAACATTAATCTGGACACCGGCTAATGGCAGTCTAACAGACAAAGACCGTGAAGAAATAATTGCAATATTACAATCATTTAGAGATACACCATAAATATTTAATCACAAATTCAATTTTAATCGAATAAGGTGGAAAAAACCTACCAATGTGTTATTATAATAGAAGATAAATATACCTGATATTATTAATGATGGGAGGCAGGTTATGGCAGG
>UMJI01003398.1_pt1 | contig 20329 bp, 18 predicted proteins | sample 1965991 | NCBI WGS metagenome assembly UMJI01 (sample SAMEA4836140, study PRJEB28245) | human gut metagenome | biome: gut microbiome; material: fecal sample | place: Denmark | collected 2008
CCTCAATGGAAACAGAGGTAGGAAAGAAGATAAACGCAGAATTCCCCGGCACGACAGGCTCGCTCGGCTGTGCGATTTCCGAAGCAGTTGAATGCGCAACAACGCACGAGGGCTACAGATATGTTCTCGGCTCGGTACTGTCGCAGGTACTTCTGCACCAGTCGATCATCGGTCTTGAAACAAAGACAGCCTGCGAAAAGTACGGCATAAAGCCCGATATGATCATCGGCTGTGCAGGCGGCGGATCTAACCTCGGCGGTCTTATCTCTCCCTTTATGGGCGAAAAGCTCCGTGGCGAAGCCGACTATGAATTCATCGCCGTTGAGCCTGCGTCCTGCCCCTCGCTCACAAGAGGCGTTTATGCTTACGACTTCTGCGACACAGGCGCTGTTTGCCCGCTCGCTAAGATGTACACGCTCGGCAGTACGTTCATTCCCTCCGCAAACCACGCAGGCGGTCTGCGCTACCACGGCATGAGCAGTGTTCTTTCACAGCTCTACCACGACGGATATATCACAGCACGCTCAGTTGAGCAGACAAGCGTATTCGCCGCCGCCGAACAGTTCGCAAGAACAGAGGGTATCCTCCCCGCTCCCGAGAGCAGCCACGCAATCAGAGTTGCTATTGACGAGGCTATGAAGTGCAAGGAAACAGGCGAAGAAAAGACTATCCTCTTCGGTCTTACAGGCACAGGCTACTTTGATATGGTCGCATACCAGAAGTTCAACGATCACGAAATGAGCGACTACATTCCCACAGACGAGGAACTTAAAGTCAGCATGGATCGTATGCCTAAGGTTGACTGAGTGTATAATACTATTGTCCTTCATAAAACTTGATATATGAAAATACCGCCGGGATGTGATGTTCCGGCGGTTGTTTCTTATTTGGTCGGTATTTTAGTCTTTCAGGGCGGTGATCGGGACGACGTATACGCCGTCGGGGCGCTTGTAGGCGGCGTTACGAGAGATTTTAAGTTTTCAACCCGTGAGATTTCGGATTTTCAACCCGTGAGATTTCGTGTTTTCAACCCGTGAGATTTTGAGTTTCCATTACGAGAGATTTTATTTTTGCGATAAAGGCTGACTTTATATCAGTATGTCACGAAACGGGCGACTGCATTCCGGCGGATTGGGAGATGATAAGAAAATACCGCCGGGGGTTATTGTAATCCTCGGCGGCGGGTTTGTGTTAATATCTGCCCATTATGTCTGTATTTTTACCGGACTTCTTTTTCAATATAAGTATAATTACTGTAACAGCTCCGCCTATCAGCAACAATGCGCCTACAGATATTCCTATTATCAACATAAGCGGAGTTTCATCTTTAACGAGTAACTGCTTATAAGGTATCGTACCTTTTTCATCTGCGAACAACTGATCACAAACAGAACATTTCCAATGTTCCTGCACAGCTGAAGAACTTTCTGTTGCTTTTTTCTCAGCTATATGTTTGAGTTTATGCTTACCGGTTGCGGCTATCGTTTCCTGCTCCTTAAGAACTTTCTTGCAAACGGAACAATGACTGCCTTCAGTTTTACCTGAGTTGACACAAGTCGGTGCAACGGCTTTATCTGTAACTGCGATATGGTCCGTCTTAGGTACGGTTTCCTGCGGTATAATCACTTTATTACAGATATCGCAATGTGAACCTTGCGTTTTTCCCTCTTTTGTACAGGTTGCGGCAACCGCCTTGTCTATAACCGCCTCATGTTCAGCAAGCGGTAATTCTTCATCCTTTGTTTTTCCGCAGATACAGTAATATCTTATTGTTCCTTTTTCTGTACAAGTAGCGTCTTTTATAACTTTATATGACGCATTATATTCATGATTTGTTTTCGGTATTTCCGACTGTGCCACAAGCACTTTTTTGCAGACGGAACAATGTGAGCCGTCAGTAAGACCTGTTTCGGTACAGGTCGCCGCTTTTCCGTAATCTGTTACTTCATTATGAGATTTAAGCGGTATTTCTTCCGTATAAGAATCACCGCAATCGCAGGTGTATTTTATTGAGCCTTTCTTGGTACAGGTAGCTTCGCTTGTTACTGTGCCCTTGTAATTGTGAGAGTGTGATACTTTAATTTCAACATATGTTGTTTCATACGTATCATCCATATTTTGCACATTATCTATATCTATATAGTAAACACCTTTGAGTAAATTTTCAAACTTCACATATCCTTTCGCTCGTTGCAAAGTGTCATTCGGACAAATCCTGTAATGACTCCACATATAAAACGAGTATCCGATTTCATCGTTGCTTATTCCCTCAAGCCATTCGCCTGATTCATCCATGAATCCTATTTCACAAACCGGAAAAACCGATAAATCATATTCTAAAACCACATCTCCATTATATGGTATATAAATTTGATATGTATTATCCTTATGTGTCGTAACAGACACATCCATTTTTATTTCTTCATATTCAGCGGCACTTACCGTAACAGAAATAACCAACATCGTAGTAAGGCAGACCGCAAGCGACAATATCGCTTTATACATAGTTTTGATTTTCATAAAAACCTCCTATTTAACTCATTCCGACACATAAACGTGTCTAATCAGACTGATTATAATTATATTATAATCTTTTAAGACACTTTTGTCAACAATTTTCAATCTGATATGATAAAATCTGTACAGGAGGGGTGAGTATGGCACATTATCAGAGATTACGGGATCTGCGTGAAGATGCAGACAAGACACAGCAGGAGATAGCCGACTATCTCGGCACATCTGCGCAACACTACGGGAAATACGAATCGGGTAAAGCAGAAATACCGCTTGAGCGTGCAGTCCTGCTTGCTAAATATTATAATGTCAGCCTTGATTATATCGCAGGAATTTCCTCAAGCCGCCACCCTCTCGATTTGGACAATTTGCCTTCTCCTGCCGAGATACTTTCGGACAAAATAACACGCCTTTCCGATAATGAAAAGCAGGCTGTAAAAGATACACTCAGTTCTGTTATAGATATGATCAAATAAAGATACCGCCGCAGAGGAAATGCTCTGCGGCGGTGTTATATGTAAATTGAATTAACTTTAATCAATATCATTCTCCTTCTCTTTTTTGATGAATGTGACATTTTTTTATAGGCGTTGATAATAATATTCACCTGTGAACTTATAGCAACTCGTAATTAAATTATACCTGATATCTCTATATGTTAAATCAAGAGTAAGCGGTAAATTAGAACAATCACAAATCAGCATTTCATTTTCGCAAAAATTAAGGACAGAACTATCAGATTTTCCAATTGAGAAAACAATTTCGGCTGTCTCATTACTTCTGATTGCCGAAAATAACATTTTTTGTCCCAGTTTTATTTCTAACGCGACATTGCTACTGAAATTATCCAGCTGTAATCGAAACATATTAGTATTACTAATTTGTTCAATATGTAAATGTAAAAAAGACTCAATTTGTTCTTTCTCTGTCTTTTCCTTATTTTCAGTGTTTTGATAAATAGCAATACTTGATAATACTAATGACGATAGGCAAATTAACATTGAACCAACATATCCAAGTAAACCATCAGCGGTTATATCAGTGTGAATTGTAATCGGTAAATTTTCATCATATAACAGCAGTATAATTAATGGTAATACTACTGCAACTGCCATTGCTAATACTATAAGGCGAACAGCATTTTTAACAAATAAATTCACTATTGCATCAATCGGATTAATTTTTTGGATGATTGATTCTTTTTTTCTTCGTGCACTCATTTTAGTTCTCCTCAATTATTTCCCTGTACTGATTCTGGCTGCTGTACTATCAGTTATACTATCCTCACCAACGCTCATAAGCTGCTTGTTTATCGCTCTGGTTCTTACTCCGACAAGCGTTTCAAGATCGCTGTCAACCTGCTGTAAATGCTTCTTAGTCTTTGTCAGCACATCTTCAAAAGTTTCAAATTCTTTCTTTACACTGCTCAGTATCTTCCATACCTCACTGCTTCGCTTCTGCACGGCAAGAGTACGGAAGCCCATATACAGTGAGTTCAGCAATGCGGACATTGTGGTAGGGCCTGCTATGCTCACCCCGTAGTTACGCTGTAGCTCCTCCACCAGTCCGAGCTTTACGACCTCGGCATACAGTCCCTCAAATGGCAGGAACATTACCGCAAAGTTGGTTGTGTACGGAGGACAGATATATTTATCGTGAATATCCTTCGCACATTTCTTTATCGCCACAACAAGCGCCTTTGACGCTTCTTCGATCATTACCTTATCTCCGCTGTCATAAGCGTTGCAAAGGGCTGTGTAGGTGTCGCCGGGGAATTTCGAGTCAATCGGCAGGTACACCGTGTCATCATTCTTGCCCGGCAGCTTTACCGCAAACTCAACGTGATTACGGCTGTCGGGGACTACAGCGACCTCTGTGTCATACTGTTCGGGAGCGAGAATATCCGCAAGAATCGCTCCCAGCTGCATCTCTCCGAGTATACCTCTGTTCTTTACGTTGGACAGAACTTTTTTAAGGTCGCCTACCCCTGCGGCAAGGCTCTGCATTTCGCCCAGTCCGCTGTACACCTTGTTAAGCTGTTCGCTGACGGTCGCAAATGAACGGCTTATCTTATCATCAAGCGTGGTCTGTAGCTTTTCTCCTACCATTCCACGCATTTCTTCAAGCTGATTTTTGGTATTCGCATTTATGTTTCCAAGCTGTACCGCCATTTCGTTACGCATATTCTGCATATCGGCGGCATTCCTCTGCTCAATGCTCTGAAGACGCTGTTCAAACTGCGACAGCAGTCTTGCTGTTCCGTCGGAGTTCTGCTTTTGTGTGTCGGTAAGCGTGTTTCCGAGATTTGTCACAAGGTTCACAAGCTCGGTCCTTAGCACCGATTCGCCGCTTACACGGTTTGCCTGCGCCGTATCGAATTTTGCCGAAAGCTGTGCGGTACGCTCTGCAAGCATTTCAAGCTGTTTTGCGGTCTGCTCGTCCGTTATCTTGTTCACGCCGATATTTTCGGCAAGCCTTTTCTGCGTAAGAAGCGTTATCACCGATATTATCACCGACACTACGCACGCAACAAGCGTTATTATAATAAGTATTTCCATATTCCTTGCTCCTTTTAAAGTAATCTACTGATATTATAGTAGCTTTTTTGCCTTAGGTCAATGCTTTAAAAGCAAGCTGTACGGTTTATAGGACAGAAAAAACGGTCACCCGAAGATGACCGTACAAGTATTATTGTTTATTACCGACTGTATTCTTGTAGCTTATAGTTATATGACATATTGCGAACACAACCGACAGTACAATAAGCAGAATGTTCAGTGTCAGTATACCGCTTTCAAGGAAAAGCACAGACGGCAGAATTGATAATGTCAGTGCCTTTGCCATGCTGTTTCCCTTACGGAATACTATCCATCCGCCGCAGTAGAGCGCAAGCAGAACTATGCCGAATATAAGGTGCAGCGTCTGTGCACCGTCATATATATAACCGAGCGTTACAAACGGGAGCTGTATGAACATAAGTATGAAACAGCCGAACCTGCCTATCTGCTCACCTGCTTCGATAAACTTGTTATGATAATTGTCGGCAAAGCCGTCCTTGTTTGTCACAGCATAGATCATATTAGGTATCAGCAGGACAACGACAAATATAAGTCCTGTGAGATTAAACCAATCCATCTTGCTGTACTCTTACGCAACACCGAAGCCGAGAATTTCGACATATGTCATCTTATCCTCGCCGTTCTGTGTAACAGGCTTTATGCTGACCTTATGCGTTCCCTCCGCACCGGAATATGCAAGAGTTGCAACGGGATTGTTCCAGCCGTCGTTTGCGCTTGTGGCTATAGTCGTATACTTCTCGCCGTCAACGGTAAATTCAAGAGAGCCGTAGACCTTGCTGTTTGCACATTTATAGACAAGCATAAGATTCTTGCCCGTGAATTCAAATTCCATAGGCTCACAGCCTGACGGCTTGCCCTTATAACTCCAGCCGTCAGGGAAGCTCGTCAGCGTTTCCTTTTCAGTGTCAAACGTACCTGTCGACGATATTTTCAGCTTGTCGGAAGAATGAGTTCTGTCGATGAATGTCATATCAGCAAATCTGTCGGAATATACCCATGTATCCGGCAGGGGAGAGATAGTTACATCTCCCATTGTCTTTATCTTCTCGGTCGCCTTGTCAAACATATTCATAATAAGGTCGGCTGTCATCTTGTGGCCCCACTCGTTCGGGTGGGATTCGTCATCGGAATAATCCTCCCACTTCATTCTGCCCGTTTCAAACTCGTGGGAAAGTACGTTGTTCAGCGACACCATAGGCAGACCGTAAGCCTTTCCGACCTGTGACATATATTCCTCGCAGGTGTGTCCGCTCTTTATAACGGTGAAATACAGCGCAACGGCAGGCTGATTTTCCTGCGAGAGAATTTTTCTTACCATTGCGTCATAGCTGTCCTTGTATATCTGATCGTTCCCGTCATTTACCGCAAACTCGACAAACACCATATCCGGCTTATGATCAAGCACATCACGCTGAAGACGGATGTTTCCGAGTACGCTCGGCGTTCCGCTGAGTCCTGCGTTTACATAGTTTATCTTTGTATCGGGATATTTTTCGCAAAGGCGGTCATACGTCAGCTTTGCCCAGCACTTTTCGGGTCCTGCCGTAAGGCCCTCGGTGATGCTTCCGCCGATGAAGGCTATAGTTACCTCCTGCTTATTCTCAAGCTTTCCGATAAACTTCGACATTCTTTCAAGGTTTCCGAGATCCATAAGCGACCTTTCAATCATATTGTCATATATCTGCTCCTCGGTGAGCTTACTTTCGTCTATACTGCTTGTTTCACTTGTTTCAGACGATGTATCCGAACTGCTGTCGGTCGATCCCGATACAGATGATGTTGTCTGTGTATCGGACGAGCTGTCCGATGATACGGCAGAACCGCCGCTTGCGCTGTTATCCGCACAGCCTGCAAGCATTGACGCACACAGCACCGCACACAGTGTTATCTTGAATTTTTTATTCATATTTACCTCCGTCAGAAAAGTAGATTTATACTATTATACAATAATTCCGACCGATAATCAACCGTTATTTACCCGAAAACGAGCAATTTCACCAAAATCCGACTGTAATAATATACTATATAAACCGACCGCCTTACAAACGGTCAGTTGCTGTATAATTCCGTGCAGACGGTTAAAAATAACCGTGTACATCAGATACGTTCAAAGCATCGCATACGAACAGAAAGGAAGAAAACCATGTTTGTAAAAAGAGGAGAGATATACTACGCAGATCTTAGCCCCGTTGTCGGAAGTGAGCAGGGCGGTATGCGTCCCGTACTTATAGTCCAGAACGATGTCGGAAACCGCCACAGCCCTACCGTTATCGCCGCCGCAATAACAAGTCAGAAGGATAAATCACGGCTTCCGACCCACATTTCGATAAATGCCGACCGTTGCGGTCTTGCGAAGGATTCGATAGTCCTGCTCGAACAGGTAAGAACGCTTGATAAACAAAGGCTCAAGGAACGTATGGGCGAGCTTGACGAGGGAGCGATGAACAAGGTCGATAATGCGCTGTCGGTCAGCTTCGGGCTTTCGGGAAACAATTAATGAATATTACCTTAACATTATGTAACGCCGTTACACAGCATCTCATATTTCGGACTATGTAAAGGTTATCATTGACAGCCGCTTTAGCTAAAGCTACAAAATTCAAGCCGTTTTCGGTTTTCCGGTTGTAAAATTGTCATTATAATGGTACAATAATCACCGGAAATCTTGCGGTAATGCAAAAGACGAAACGGAGAAAAGATAATGAATATAGCTATTGCACAGTCGGGCGGTCCTACGGCGGCGATAAATTCATCGCTTTGCGGAGTTTTTGACGAGGCGGAGAAGTATAACGAGATTGGCAGAATATACGGCTCGCTGAACGGTATAGAGGGTATACTGAACGATAACCTTATCGACCTCAAGGAAGTGCTTATCACAGAAAACGACAAGCAGTTACTGAAGCGCACTCCCTCGACGGTGCTTGGCTCGTGCCGTTTCAAGCTGAAAAACAGCAGTGACGATGACAGCGACTACAAGCGTATCACGCAGACCTTCGCAAAGTATGATATAAAGGCTTTTTTCTATATCGGCGGCAACGATTCGATGGATACCGTAATGAAGCTGGACGCTTATTTCAGAGAAAACCACATTGATATAAAGGTTGTCGGCGTGCCGAAAACAATAGACAACGATTTACCGCTTACCGACCATACTCCCGGTTTCGGCTCTGCGGCAAAATACGTTGCGACAACACTGCAGGAAATCATCCGTGACAGCAGGGTATACTCCATTCCATCAGTTACAATAGTAGAAATAATGGGACGTGACGCAGGCTGGCTCACCGCATCGTCCTGCGTACTGCGTGCAAACGGTGAACCCGCTCCCCACCTTATCTACCTTCCCGAAAGCGACTTTTCGCAGGAGCGTTACCTTGAGGATGTGAAAAGAATATCCGAAAGATACAAGGCCGTTATCGTAGCCGTTTCGGAAGGTATAGACTGCCTTGCGAGCCGCTCGGAAGCCACCGACGCATTCGGTCATAAATATCTGTCGGGTGTCGGTAAATATCTTGAAGAGCTTACCCGTGACCATATGGGCTGCAAGGTGCGTTCGATAGAGCTTAACGTAATGCAGAGATGCGGCTCGCATATAGCCTCTCTCACCGACCTTGACGAAGCGTGGAGAATAGGTGCGGCGGCTGTGAACGAGGCACTCAAATACGGCGGCAGCGGCATAATGATGGGATTCAGACGGATCAGCAACAATCCTTACCGTGTAGGGATTGCTCCGCTTGACGTAAGAGAATGCGCAAACAAGGCCAAATATTTCCCGAAGGAATGGATAACCCCCGAGGGAAACAACGTTACGATAGACGCACTGAATTACTTCCTGCCTCTTATACAGGGCGAGCCGAAGATAGATTACCGAAACGGCATACCCGTGCATTTCAGGCTTGACCAGTAAGGCTTACACGGCTTTGCCTGCTTATTGACAAATATCCGCATTTATGCTATACTTCCTTTGGAAAGAAAAGTTTAATAACGAAAGCTTTTGTCAGGGGAACAATATGAAAACGACAGATATTTTCGCATTAAGCTTAAAATTGTATATTTTTGTCATATCGGCATAGTTCTGCGGGGAACTATGCCTTTTTGTATATAAACCATACAACTAAACGTGAAAGAAGGAAATACAGATGAAATTTGTAAAATGCCTCACTGTAGCGGTAACAGCCGTTACTCTGGGTGTTATCTGCGCAGTATGTGCAAGTGCGGCGACTATATACAAAAGCCCTGACGGGAACTTTGAATACACAATAGGCTCCGACGGAAACATTACTATCGGAAGCTATATCGGAAAAGGCGGAGAAGCTGCCGTACCGTCTGCCATAGGCGGAAGAAAAGTCACGAAACTCGCAAACACTTTCAACGGCTCAAGCGTTACCTCGGTAACAATTCCCGACGGTATAACCGAGCTTGGCGAATATGTATTCAGCACCTGCGATAATCTCACAACGGTAAAGCTGCCGTCCACCATAACAGTTATACCGAAAAGCGCTTTTGCGTATTGTCCAAAACTCACAACAGTCACTATCCCCGAAAATGTAACGACCATTGACGATAAGGCGTTCTACAGCTGTGAGGGACTCACCTCGATAAAAATACCGTCAAAGGTCAACTACATAGGCGCACAGGCTTTCTACTACTGCCGTTCGCTCACGGGCATCGCTATACCTGCCGGTATAACCGCTGTAAATGACAGTACATTTTCAAGCTGCTTAAAACTCGAAAAGGTCACTCTTCCGTCAACCGTTACCTCTATCGAATACAGTGCGTTTTTTCAATGCCTTTCGCTCAGCAGCATAAACCTCCCTGCAAATCTTGAAGAAATTTCAGATAATGCTTTCTACTTCTGCGATGCTCTTGACAATATAACCATACCGTCAAAAGTAAAATATATCGGCGATTACGCATTCGGAAGCTGTGCATCACTCAGTAAAATCAACATCCCCGCAAGCGTTAAATCAATCGGAAACAATGCTTTCAGCCGATGCGGAAAAATTGCGTCAATAACCGTTGCATCCGGCAACACCGCTTACTGCACCGAAAACGGCGCATTATACACAAAGGATATGTTCAGCCTTTTGCTGTACCCGGCGAAAAAAGCCGGCACAGCTTTTACTGTATCTGCAAAAACATACACCATAAGTCCCTACGCTTTCTATAAAGCTGAAAATCTGACAAGCGTTTCTCTCCCGTCAGGCCTTGTGACTATCGAAAACAATGCTTTCTACGGTTGTATCAACATTAAATCAATAACAGTGTCGAAAACGGTAAACTATATAGGTACAAAGGCTCTCGGCTTCTACCACAAGCTCAACGTTACGGCAGATCAGATGATAAGCGGTTTTACCATCAGAGGCTACGACAAATCTGCGGCTCAGAGTTATGCGGCAGAAAATAATATTCCGTTCACAGTTCTTGCCGATGCGGCAACACCGGTCGCAAGTTTCTACGCATCCTCGGTAAACGAAAAGTCAGCCGTACTGTGCTGGAGCAGAACATCTGACAAGGGGTATATACTCGAACAATACAAGGGCGGCAAGTGGACGCAGATTTACAAAACCGCAAAAAACAGCGATACGTCATACACAGTATCGGGGCTTAGCTCCGATGTGACCTACACATTCCGCATAAAGTCCTACATAGTGTCCGGTTCTACGGAAAAATACAGTGCATATACACGTCTTGCCGTAAAAACGCCTATAATAAACGTTTCTTCATTTAAAGCTACAGCCAATCAGAATACGATCGTTCTAAGCTGGAGCAGAAACACGGCGGCTACAGGTTACATAATCGAACAGTTCAAGAGCGGAAAATGGAAGCAGATATACGTTACAAAGAACAATACGACACTCGGCTATGCGGTAAGCGGTCTTGCAGAGGGTACACCCTACACATTCCGCCTGAAATCATACAGGACAGCAAACGATAAGACAAGCTACAGCAACTACACAGCCGTAAAAGCCACCACTGAGCTCAGTGCAATGAAAAATGCCGTTGTGAAATCAACCTCATCGTCAGCTATCGCTCTTGCGTGGGGTCAAAACGCAAACGCAACAGGCTATATAATCGAGCAGTACAAGGGCGGAAAGTGGACGCAGATTGCAGTCACAAAGAACAACACCACCCTCGCTTTCACAGTCAAGCGGCTTAAGTCCGACACTACATACACCTTCAGGGTAAAGGCATACAGGAACATCGGCAAATCGACCGTGTACAGCCCGTACACAAGACTTGCGGGAACAACAAGAATCGCCAATGTTTCAACATTTACGGGTAGCTGCTCCAACATCGGAGCAATAACGCTCAGATGGAATGTCAATAATGTCGCTACAGGTTATATCGTTGAAGTATACAGGGGCGGCAAATGGAAACAGGTAAAGATCATCCGTGACAATTCGGTAACATCCGCAACTATTGACGGACTCGGTGACAACGAAACCTACACATTCAGAATAAAATCCTTCAGAACTGAAAACAGCACCACAAAGTTCAGCGAGTATAAATCTGTCAAAGTATCGACCGGAATAACTCCGATAGGATAACAGACAGCGTAGCAAAGCATAGCATAGCGAAACGGGCATCGGTCACAAGCGGCCGATGCCCGTTTTTCATTTTTCCACTCAATCAAACTTCGTTATCTGCGGATTCCTGCAGTGCTGTAATAAATACAGCACCTCATCGCTCTTTACAAAATAAGACTTTGAATAGGTATCATCGACATAGAAGTCGAGCAGGAACTTATCCTCCCATTCGTGAAGGGATACCTTGAGTTTTGCCTTTATCTCGTCATACTTATCGCCGAATAAAGCTCTCAGCCCTTTTCCTCTGCGTAAGAAGCCGTAAACGAACATTGCTCCTCGAAAGCACGGTAAAAGCTGCGAGTAGATCGGAGAGTCACGGCGGAACTCGATAACTACCTTCTGCTCTGTAAGGCCTCCGGGTGCGTCCCTGTCCTCAGGGAGTACAGTTCTGAACTTTTCGGGCGGCATTATCGTGCCAAGCTCGATGAATTCTGCATTTTCATAGGGTGCTGTCATAATATATCCTTCCTTTCGTCCTCATATAAAACTATCGGTGTCTTTATTATATATGCGTCATCCGGCTACTTCAATGAGCCGCCGCACAATATACTTAAACTACGGCACAGCTTATAAAAACTCCTTTATAAAAAATGAAAGCATAAGCCTTAGCTTGTCCTCATAATTCAGCTCACAGCCCAGTATTTCCTTTATCCTTCTCAGCTTGTAGTTTACTGTATTGCGGTGAACGAATGTAATCCTTGCGACCTCCTGCACACTGCTGTCATTTTCAAGATAACACTTGAGCGTTTCCATATAATCCGTACCGTTGGCGCTGTCGAATTCTTCAAGCGTACCCAGCGTTTCGTCATATATCTCGTGCAGTACCGATGTATCTTTTATATGTACAAGCAGCTTGTATATGCCCATATCGCTGTAGGCTACACAGTTTTCGCCGTGCAGGGTAGCCACCTTGAGCGCCATTACCGCCTTGCGGTAACCGTCGGATATTGCGGTATACCCTTGCTTTGACGGGCTTATGCCGCAGGTGAGCGTCGCTCCCTCCCCGCCTGAATTGAAAATGGTATCAAATGTCGAAAGAATTTTCCGTACATCCTCCTCCTTACAGTCGGGGCATATTGTCACAAGATTTTTATCCTGAAAGAAAAAGCTGAATTGCCTTCCGCTTGTATTCAGCACCTTCTGCATGGCGCTTGTGGCGGCCTTTTTCAGTTCATCGTCACTAAGCTCGGTTTTGGAAAAGCCGCATACGCCTACGCAATAGTCGGATGACGGAAAATAACTGCGCCGTTCAAGCGTCGATTTATATCCTGCCTCGTTCTCCGGCGAAAATATAAGGTTTCTGAGGGCGGTGGCAAGCGCCGTTTCTATCTCCTCTCCGGTTACTATCCTGTGGCAGAAGTCGTAGGTTATATCTATCAGCTTTACCTCCCACGGAACAGTAAACAACGGCAGGGAATTAATATCACAGCAATCCTTTACGCTTTGCGGTATACTCTTTATATATTTACCTGTGTTGATAACAAGCGCACTGCAGCGTTTTTCTATCAGCTCCTCGACAAACCTCAGCAGGTGACCTTCATCGTTTATTCCGACACCTGTCATAAATACCATTTCGTTTCCGTGAAGAAAAGGTGACACATCAGCGTTTTCAACCAGATGCACCCAGCGGACGTAGTTCCCCAGTCCCTCTTTTCCCGCAACGAGCTTCATAACGTAATTTGCCTGTGCATTCGCACATAGCTTTGATACTGTAATTGACATATTCTCACCCCTTTTTCTTTTAGGATAGCAAAAACCGCCGAAGCTCCCTTGTTTCCCGACAGCTCCGGCGGTGTTCATCTCGTTTATTGATATAGAGTATAGCACGGTTTTGCATAATTGTCAAGAGAATATTGCAAAATTCAACTACAGCACAAACAAATCGCCTTTCTTTAGGCGCTCTGCACAATTCAGCACAAATGCTATTGCAATGCGATTTTAAGCGTGATATAATGCAGTTAAACCGAAAGGAAACAGTGAAATAAAACAAAAAGAAACTTGCAACGGCGCAGAAAGTGATTTCTGTGCCGTTTTGTTTTGCAGGAATAAAAAGATAAGACTTGCAAAACGGGAAAGAAAGGAGTGCTTAGAAATGAGCGAAAAGGTAAATGCACCGGAGATTTCGGTAAAGAACGTCAGTATGGTGTTCTCGGACAGCAAGGGAAATCCGGTACAGGCACTTAAGAATGTAAGCATTGATATTCAGAAAGGTGAGTTCATATCGCTTCTCGGCCCTTCAGGCTGCGGTAAGTCCACACTTCTTCGTATAGTATCGGATCTGCTGACCCCCACCTCAGGCGAGGTTACGGTCTGCGGCAAGACACCGAGAGAAACAAGACTTGAGCAGAAGTTCGGTATCGTGTTCCAGAACCCCGTGCTTCTCGACTGGAGAACGGTAAGAAAGAACATAAGACTTCCGCTTGAGATGATGAAGGTTCCGAAAGAGGAACAGGCGAGCCGTATCGAACAGGTACTGGAGCTTGTCGGACTCAAGGAATTCGGAAACAGCTACCCCGGTCAGCTTTCGGGCGGTATGCAGCAGAGAGTAGGCATAGCAAGAGCGCTTGCGATACAGCCCGATATACTGCTGATGGACGAACCGTTCTCGGCACTTGACGAGTTCACAAGAGAAAAGCTCAACGACGATGTACTTTCAATATGGAGAAAGACAAACAAGACGGTGCTTTTCGTAACACACAACATATCCGAGTCGGTATATATGTCCGACAGGATCTGCGTTTTATCTCCTCACCCGGGCAGATTATCCGCAATAGTGGACGTTGATCTTCCCCGACCGAGAAACGCAGACATGAGAGGTACTCCCGAATTTGCCGCTCTTGTAGAGAAGGTAAGAAACAGCTTCGAGGGTATATAAAGCCGAAAGGAGCGTTAAGAAATGATAAAAAGGATAACTTCCTCCAAAGGCATAGTAACTGCCGTATGGGTGCTGGGTCTTGTAGTGATATGGGAGATATGTGCATTCATAGTAGGAGCGACACAGCGTACACCCGTAAACGTGCTTCCGCATCTGTACCAGATAATCGGCTCATTCTTTGATACAAAGTCAATAACCGGTTCGGGCGATACGATAGCAACACTGGTTTTCTCCAGTGCCGCAGAAACGCTTTCAAGAGCGCTTATCGGTTTTATAATCGGTATGGTGCTGGGCTACATACTGGCTTTGCTGATGCACCTGTCGCACATAGTCGAAAAGATAGCGTTCCCGTATCTTATGATAATCCAGATGATACCCATTCTCGGTATGGCGCCTATCGTACTTTCGATAACGGGCGATATATCAAGCGCACGAATCATAATCGCCGCAATTCTCACATTCTACCCCGTTTCGACAAATACGCTGGCAGGCTTCAAGTCGGTCGGACGTGAAAGACACGAGCTGATGAGGTCCTACGGTGCAAGCAAGTTTCAGCTTTACACAAAGATGCTTATCCCGTCGGCAATGTCCTACTTCTTCACGGGTCTTAAAATTTCGGCACCTATGGCGATAACGGCATCTATACTTGTAGATACGCTTCAGGGCGGCAACGGTCTTGGCTGTATGCTCTCCCAGTCGCTGAAAGGCTCGATGACAAGATTCGTATTCTGGGATATAGTAATATTCAGCGCAGTTATAGGCGTGCTAAGCTTCTATCTTATGGGCGTTATCGAAAGAGCGATAACACCGGCGAAAAGAAAGGCAAAGAAAAAAGCACAGTAAGGAAAGGACTGATCGTACTTGAAAGGCAAGGTAATCAAAAACATAATAACAACAGTCGGTCTGCCCGTACTGTTCGGAGCATTGATATTCACACTATGGCAGACAAAGGTTCTGCACGCACTGTTCGGAACGGATGAGATAATCCTTCCGCTCCCGACAAGAATAGGCTCAATCATAGGCGATAACTTCACGAATATGTTACCGCAGGTAGCGTCAACTCTTATAGTGGCGCTCGGAGGACTTGTACTCGGCTCGATACTCGGTTACTTCATCGGCGTTGCCGGTGCGGTATTCAAGAAGTGGGGCATGGGCGGTCTGACCATAGTATCCGCATTCAACGCAATCCCGCTCGTAGCGCTCGCTCCGGTTATCAACAACTGGACAAGAGATCTGTCGAGCGTGGTAGATATAAGAAGTACGGTGGCTAAGATAATCACCGTTACAATATTCTGTACAGCTTCAATGAGCGTAAACGCATACAGAGGTCTGACGGAGGTAAAACCGTTCTCGGAGGATCTGTTCGCATCATACGGTTCAGGCAAGCTGAAAATATTCTTCAAGCTGAGGCTCCCGAACTCACTGCCCTATGTATTCACGGCTTTAAGAGTAAGCGTTCCGTCCTGTATAATCGGTGCGGTAGTAAGCGAATACTTCGCAGAGCAGGTAATCGGTGTCGGCAGACAGATAAGAGAGAACATAGTCAAGGGTCAGTTCCCGACAGCGTGGGCATATATAACGATAGCCTGCGTAATGGGCATACTGATGTACATCATACTCCTCACAGTTGAGGCGATCGTGCTGAAAAACCGCCGTGCAAGATAAGGCGGTTTCAGATAAACTAAAACCTATTTTAAAAGACGAGAAAGGATGAAACATTATGAAAAACAAAAGAGTGTTAGCAGCATTACTCGCAGCAAGCTGTCTTGCAGCATCGTTCACCGCTTGTTCCGGTGACGCCTCATCGAGCAGCACAGCAGGAAGCTCAGCCGCATCGGCAGACGCTTCTTCAAGCGCCGCAGAGGGTTCTTCGGAAAGCACAGGTCTTATGAGCGATGAAGAGATCATCAAGAAGGCTTCAAGCGAAAACAAGGTCGGCAACTGGGGTCTCGGCAACGAGTACGAGATTCAGGCTCTGCTTTCAAAGTACGGTCTGCCCACAGATTATATCACAATGGACTTCACAATGGATCAGATAGATAAGGATACTATTACGCTGGCATCGGCAATGACATTCAACGAGCTTGGTCTTATCAAGAACAACTATGACGGCGGTTATAACTACGGCGATGAGATCGGCGTAATTGATATGAACGACGAGGGAGTTGCAATGCTTGAGGATAACCTGTTCTGCACAAAGGAATTCGCAAAGAACAACCCCAATACAGTAAAGGCATTTGTTGCCGCATCAATGAAGGGCTGGACATATGCGTGCGAGCATCCCGATGAAGCCGCAGAAATCGTATTCAAGTACGGCTCATCGGTATCGGCTGACCACCAGAAATATATGGCTTCAGAGGTCGCAAAGCTTGTAACGACAGATACAAAGGGCAATGCGGTTTCCGCTTCGGATGTAGGTAAGATGGACGAAGATGCAATGCAGCAGACACTTGACCTTGCTAAGCAGTACATCAAGCTTGATGATGCTACAGCGGCAGACAAGCTCGCTAAGCTTACACTTGATGACATCCGTTCTTCCGACTATCTGACATATGACGGCGGAGCAGTTGAGAAGTCTGACCTCAAGGTTCAGCTTAAATGGTTACCGCAGGCTCAGTTCATGGGCTATTATGTAGCACTTGACAAGGGCTACTACAAGGATAACGGCCTTAATGTAGAGATTGTAAGCGGCGGCGGTGACGTTTCTGAGACAGTTGCAGTAAGCAACGGTACAGTTGACTTCGGCGTAACGTGGGTTTCTAACCTTATCAACGCCAACGCAGGCGGTATGGAGCTTCTCGAAGTAGCTCAGGTATATCAGAGATCGGGTCTTGTACTTTGCTACAAGAAGAGCCAGTTTACTAAGTAATTCACGGTTTCGGATCACTCCGGAAGCTGAAAGGCGGTATATATGAGCGAAAAGAAAATACTTGTAAGCGGTTGCCTTTTCGGCTGGCATTGCCGCTATGATGACGGCGATACGCCGTGTCTGCACCCACAGTTCCTTAAATGGAAAGAAGAGGGCAGACTGATACCGGTATGTCCCGAAGTGTTCGGCGGTCTTCCGACCCCACGTCCCGATTGTCAGCGTACAGGCGATAAGGTGATGAGCTGCGTAGGCGGCGACTGCACCGAGCAGTACACAAAAGGCGCAAACGAGGCGTTAAGACTTGCAAAGGAAAACGATGTTGCACTTTGCATAATGAAAGAAGACAGCCCCTCCTGCGGAAGCACCCACATATATGACGGTACCTTCACGGATACTATCATCGAGGGACAGGGGCTTACGGTAGAATATCTCAGAAACGCAGGCTACAAGGTATTCAGCGAGAATATGATCGAAGAAGTCATAAAGGCACTCGCAAAGTAAGCACTACAGTGACTTATACAGTGAGTTCAGTATCGCACGAGCAGTTAAATACCGTTCGTGCGATCGGGAAAGACGTCAGGGCGGACGTATCACGGCATAGCGGTCGTTTCGCTCCGACGTTTTTCCCGATAAAAATACAAACTTTATAAAGAGCAAAAGGAAAGAGGGTATAACAGTGGTATTCAGATCACCACCAACGATTATTTACGGCAAGGGTACAGTTACCTCAGTCGGAGAGCAGGCGGCTCGCTTCGGAAAAAAGGCAGTGCTTGTCTGCGGAAAAGGCTCGCTGAGAAAAAGCGGAGTGCTTGATATTATAGTATCGAGCCTCGAAAAAGCAGGCGTTTCCTGTGCGGTATATGACCGTGTAGGCTCAGACCCGACAACATCGGACGTTGACGAGGGTGCGGCTTTTGCAAAGGAAAACGGTTGCGATGTGATAGTAGCGGCAGGCGGAGGAAGTCCTCTTGATGCGGCAAAGGGAATCGGAATGCTGCTCACAAACGGCGGCAAGGTGACCGATTACGAAAAGACCGCTCCCGAAAAGGAGTCGCTCCCCATTATCGCAATACCGACTACAGCCGGCACAGGCAGTGAAGCGACAAGATACTCGGTTATAACAGATACCGACAGAAATATAAAGATGCTGTTATCGACAGACGGAATAATTCCGAAGGTAGCGATTCTTGACTTTGCGATAACAAAATCATTGCCGCCGTTTATGACAGCGGCAACCGGAATGGATGCTCTGACCCACGCAATAGAGAGCTACATAAACGTCAACGCATCGCCTATGACGAAGATGTATTCGCTTGAAGCGATAAGGCTGATTTCAAAGAGCTTAATCCCGGCTGTCCTTGACGGCAGGAACGAGCAGGCAAGAGAGGATATGCTGCTTGCCGCTTTATATGCGGGAATTGCAATATGCAGTGCGCCGACAGCGCTTGTACACTCAATGTCAAGACCGCTCGGAGCGTGGTTCCATATTCCGCACGGCCTCGCAAACGCAATGCTTCTAAGCACGGTTATGGAATATAACCGTCCGTCCTGCCCCGAAAAGTTCCGTGACATCGCAATAGCGATGGGCGAGAATGTCGAGGGCTTATCGGTAAAAGAGGCAAGTATAGCGGCAGTTGAAGCTATCGCCGCAATAGCGGACGAAACGGGACTTCCGAAGCTGCTTTCTTCACAGGGAGTAACAGAGGACAAGATACCGACTCTTGCAAAGGACGCATTCGCCGCAGGAAGTACGGCGAACAACCCCAGAGTTCCCACAGTAGAAGAAATCGAAACGATATATAAAAGTATTTTCTGATAAAAGAAAGGAAGAAACAGTATGAGATACGGATTCAAAAACGCAGAAGAGGTAAAGGAAGCCTCACTTAAGTACAACCTTCATTCGTGGAGCGTTCAGGGCAAGCTGAACCCCGCAGTAGTAGAAAAGGCGGAGGGTATTTATTACTACACCGCAGACGGCAAGAAGATGGCTGATATGTCAAGCCAGCTTGTAAACCTGAATGTCGGCTACGGCAACAAGGATATTATCGACGCTATCAAAGAGCAGGCAGAAAAGCTTGCATACATCAGCCCGGCTTACGCTATCGACTGCCGTTCAAAGCTTGCAGAGATGGTCGTAAAGGTAGCTCCGAAGAATATGGGCAAGGTATTCTTCACCTTAGGCGGCGCAGATGCTAACGAGAATGCAATAAAAATTGCAAAGCTGGTTACAGGCAGATACAAGATATTCTCAAGATACCGTGCATATCACGGAAGTTCATTCGGTGCAGGTAACCTGACAGGTGAGCCCAGAAGATATACTCTTGAACCCGGTATCCCCGGCTTCGTAAAGTTCACGGATCCTTATCTGTATCACGCTCCGTTCCCCTTTGAGAGCGAAGAACAGGCTACAGAGTATTATCTCGGACAGCTCCGTGACCAGATCATATACGAAAATCCCGATGCGGTTGCCGCTATCGTAATGGAATCGGTAACTGGCTCCAACGGTATCATCATTCCGCCCAAAGGCTACTTACAGGGTGTACGCAAGATATGCGACGAGTTCGGCATTATGATGGTCTGTGATGAGGTAATGGCAGGCTGGGGCAGAACAGGCGAATACTTCGCTTGCGAAAACTGGGGCATCGAGCCTGATATGATAACCTTCGCAAAGGGCGTTACCAGCGGATACGCTCCTCTCGGCGGCGTAATCGTAAGCAAGAAGATTGCAGAATTCTTCGATACGCACAAGCTCGACTGCGGTCTTACATATTCAGCACATCCTCTGGGCTGTGCCGCAGGTGTTGCGTGCCTTAACTTCTATGAAAAAGAACACATTATGGATAAGGTAAAGGAGCGTGGCAAGCAGTTAGGCGCACTCCTTGAGGATATCAAGGCAAAGCACAAG
>UMJI01001745.1_pt1 | contig 20230 bp, 23 predicted proteins | sample 1965991 | NCBI WGS metagenome assembly UMJI01 (sample SAMEA4836140, study PRJEB28245) | human gut metagenome | biome: gut microbiome; material: fecal sample | place: Denmark | collected 2008
GAAAAGCTGAATAGATACAGAATGACAAATAAATCCTGAATCAGTTTGATTTTCAGGGAACATTCCTTATCTTTGAAATTGAAATAGAACATAACGACGGATAACGGGATGTTTTCCGTCGATTATATACATAAGTCGCAAGATGCCCTAAACAGAAATCTGGTAAATTTCAAAAATTACAAAGGCCATTGCGTGAGGCTTATGCTATATCTTATAGCGTGAGCCCATGCGAGTTTTTGTAATGGGTTTTACCAGAACCCCTGTTTAGAACTATGCATGGGTTTCATGCTTTTTTTATAAACAAGAGGTATGGCAAAAATACAAGTCATCATGCCCATCACACTGAATGGGTTTCTACCGGATGAAAATGAAAAGCTGATGGAATGGCTCAGGACAGATCGTAACGGCTTCCCATATTGGGAAAACCGGGCGGTATTCAACATGTATCCTTATTATGGAATGCTTGATCTGATGGATGCCAAGGAAAGACACGGAAACGACTGCACCTATTTCATGAAGGTGGAGAATCAGAAGAGTGCGGATTATGCAAGTGGAGTTTTTCTATACAAGCTCGCAGATGAAGTGGTCATATACTTACTTCCAATATCATACAAAAGCGGGATAAACATTACGGGAAGAATTCAGCTTGGACAATGGGTACTACATGAGTCCAAAACATTCCGCAACAATGTATGCAGACTGATATACCGCCTTAAAGAATAAAAATTATTTCAGACCGACTTTCTTCATTTTCTTATAAAGAGCTGTACGGCTACAACCCAGTTCAATAGCTGTCTGGCTGACATTGCCGTGATTTTTTTCCAGCATATTTCGTATCCTTTCCCTTTCCTGAATGATATAAATTTCCGGATTACTACCACAAACCACATTATCCAGTCCCAAATCACATACATCCAATAATACGTTATCTGCCACAATGACCGCACGTTTGACTTTTGCGCTCAGTTCCCGCACATTACCCGGCCAGTCATACCCCAACATACATGCTTTCGCTTCTTCTGTAAAGCCTTCATTCTGAACATGTATTCTATAGGAATGTTCTTTTCTAAAAAATTCGGCAAGAGGAAGAATGTCGTCCTTGCAGTCTTTTAACGGTGGCTGTAAAATTTCCAGTTCAGCAAGACGATAATAAAGATCCTCACGAAAGCGTCCCTCTTCTACAGCTTTTTTCATATTTTCATTGGTAGCTGAAATAATGCGCACATTCGTACGCTTTACTTTGTCACTTCCTACAGGATTAAACTCCTTTTCCTGAAGAACACGAAGAAGAAGAATCTGCATGGAATAAGGCATATTGCCGACTTCATCCAAAAACAAAGTTCCTCCATTAGCTGTTTCAAAATGTCCCTTCCTGTCTGCAACAGCTCCGGTAAAAGCACCCTTGACCGCACCAAAAAATTCAGAAGCCTGTAAATCATTAGGTATGCTTCCACAATTGACTGCAACGAAAGGTTTGTCACGCCTGTCACTATAACGGTGTATCATCTGGGCTATCACTTCCTTACCACTACCACTCGGACCAAGTATCATAATTGAAAGGTCGGATGGTGCCACACGACGGGCAAAAGAAGCGGCTTTCCGTGCAGCTTCGCTGGTACGTTCAACAAAAGAACGCTCTTTACGTACTATAACCGGACTTTTCAACATACTGTGCATTAATTCAAGAAGCTGTTCCTGAGGAACAGGTTTTTCCAGATAATCCTTAGCTCCGAGCTTGATTGCACGTACAGCATCCGAGATACAGGCATAATCTGTCATAACAATAAAAGGAATTTCCATACCGCAACTCATAATCCATTCCAGAAGGCTGATACCGTTCCCTTCAGGCAAACGTACATCCCCCAACACCAGACTGATTTCATGTTTCTTCAGAATACTACGTGCCCCAGGCTCGTCAATAGCGGTCAGAACTTCGTAACCGGCTTTTTGCAGCCACTTTTCTATCATACCCTTAAGTATCATATTGTCTTCAACTATCAGTATTTTCATATTTCCCAAGTTCTTTTTCTGTTTCTTTTATCAATTTCTCAAGAATGTCAATAACCTGCCGGGCATATTCCCCTATGATTTCATTAACACTTTCATTATTATGCAGTTCCTTTTGGAATTCACGCAATAAGCGTTCCTTACCAAGAATTTCCCATACCGGCATCATCCGGTGAATAATCTTCCGCATTAATTCACGGTCATACTTTTTCAAGGCTAATTCCATCTCAGCAAGTTCCTTTCTGGACTCATCAATAACGAGTGACAGCATATATCCATTGTCATCTATGTCTTTCAATAAGCAGGAGAAATCAAAGTCTCCGGCATTTGAGACTCTTGTATAGGATATGATAGTCGATAAAAAAGATAACAATCCATGAATATTGAACGGCTTATGAATATAACCTGCAAATCCTTCCTTTTCATATATTCCTGTATTACCATCACTACGCGCAGTCATGACAGCTACAGGAATGCTTCTTGAGTTGCCAATATCCGAATTACGAAGCAGTTTCAAAAGACCAAACCCATCAGTTTCAGGCATCTGAACATCCGTTAGTACTATATCATAATCCGATTTCTCCAGAGCAGCAACAACGTCCTGAATATTCATACATGTAGTGCAGGTTATACCATTACGGCCAAGCATGTCTTCCGCTATTTTCAACTGTATCGGGTCATCATCCACAACAAGTACCTTTTTAGGAAGCATAAATATCTGATTATTATCCTGTTTATCTTCCTCTGCAGGTTCATCCGTTTCAGGTAAGGGAAATTCAAGTCTGAATACGCTTCCTTTACCAAGCTCACTTTCCACATCCATTGTTCCGTCCAAGACCTTTACCAAGCCTTTTGTCAGGAATAATCCAAGGCCAAATCCCTCTGAGTTAATATTTTGTGCAGCACGTTCAAATGGAGCAAAGATTCTTTTCAGCGTTTCTTCATCCATCCCGATTCCAGTATCCCTGATTTCAATATTCAGTTTCCCATCAGAATATCTTGAATGGAAATTAACGGTTCCCGACGGAGTAAACTTTATGGCATTTGTCAGTAAATTAGCCAGAACCTGTTCCAACTTGTCCGCATCACCTTTCACTGTTAAACTACAATTTTCATGTACCGCGTACAAAATCAAAGCCTTAGAAATAGCCTTACGGGAAAACTCATCAGAAATACGTTTAAGAAAACGATTCAGATCGAATGGTATATCATTACGCAAGTCACCGACTTCGTTAATCCGATAAGCATCCATCAGATCATTGACCAAATGAAGAATATGATGGCAGGAATGACGTATATCCTCCAGATATGATTCACGCTTCTTCTTTTCCCGGGTCTGTGATGCCAAATCAGCACAGTTATGAATGTTACCAAGAGGGCCACGTATATCATGTGAAACGGTCAGGATAATGCGCTTGCGCATCTCCAGCAATTCTTTATTTTCACTAATAACCTGGTTCAATCTGGATTTAATTCTTTCTTCCTTACGCAAATCGGAACGTATGATAAGAAAAGAAATCAACAGCAGAATAATTGCAAATGCTATAATTATGGCAAACATAAAGAAAGATAAATCCTGTGCTTCTGCTATTTTCTGATCTTTTTGAGCAAATACCGCCTGTGCCTGATTATCAAGGCTACTGATCAGCTGCGACAACTCACGGTTCAAAGTACGGTTCCTGGAACGAAGACTGTCTGCATAAGTTTCCATTTCTACAGTATGTATCCGTTGCAAGGCAATCAGACTGTCACTGAAAGCATGTAGTTCTTGAGCAGAAGGCAGAACCTGTACACTTTTCTTGCCGCCAAAGAATCCAGCTATACCACTTTTCTTTTGTGTAACAATCCTTACACGGGTCGCTCTTCTGGCTACTTCAGGCAAGTGATTCACCAAGAGACTATCCGTCTTTCTCTGTATTGCAACAGTTTCCATAATATGTAGCAGATGATTTTCCTTTTCTTCAAGCAAATTACAAAGAGTGTCTATTTGTTCCGTATGCACAAAACCATCCACATATTGCTTCATTACCTGTAGCAGGCTGTCAACACTCAATCGCCGGTTTCTGTATTTTCGGAAATCAGTTTCATTCCATGTAATGACAGATTCACCATGTGTTGCCAGCTCAGTAATACGCCGGTGGACTGTATTTATATCCTTACGGATTTTACGAACTTCCGTGGTCTCTGCTTCTATTTCATGCATCCGTTTCCGTTCATGCAACAAAATGGCGGTCATACTACTGATAACCGCCACTAATAACAAATACCCCAAAAGGATTTTATTCTGTAATGACACTCTTAACATTTAGTTTGTAATTCAAACAATTATTTCCTGCAATACTATCTGTAAGACATTCTTTTATTATACCCCAAATACCACTTCAATCTCCATCACTTTCCCATGTTCCCTACGCACTTTAGACATCCGTGCCGGAATTCCATGCTGGAAACAAGATTGAATGAACTCCATACCGATAAATATACCAGTATCAGAACTTCCAATTGTTCCCTTGTCTTTATTATGAAAAGTAACACTTCCTATCATGGCTTCATTTCTTCTTTTCCGATATTGTTCTTCCTTTTGGAACATCACGTTCACCTCACCTCTGATTATCTGTACCTGTTGACCTCCTGTTTGAAGAAACTTCAGATAATGTTCCAGCAAATCCTCCGGACATCCACTTTGGGACAACATTCCTTTTATGGTATGTATATGTATCAAATCTTCCATATTTCCTCATTTAGAAATGAATATCTTCTTGTCTTTAATGATAAGCGTATCTTTGCCGCCGTTTTTTATCAGACTTACATTGTCCAAGTCAATGCGGCTATTGGATATGGTGAAATCCTGATGAATCGTGTCGTTATGCAAAAAATGAATATCCTGTTTATACAGGTTCGGAATAGAAAAGAACAACGCTATAATGCCACCAATACTACAGATCATCAATAATGTAAAAACAATAAACCAACGTTGATACTTTCTATTATCTATAACCTTTACCTCAATAGGGGCTGATTCCTCATTGATTGTTACCTTTTTTTGATTGTATATCACACGACATCTTAAATTAGGGAATTCATGTAAGCCTAACAAATCCGGTATCTGTTGCAGGAATTGCAAATACTGCTTGGTTTCCATCAACACTTCCAATTCCATGGTTACACGGATGACACTGCGTTTCATTATCTTGGGTTTTCCCGACGCACCTGTAGGCTTGGCAACATTGACGGGACGGATATCCGATACACCTGTATCCACGCTCATGGCAAGCTCCACTCCGGTATTTCCAAACGAAGGGACATCTGCCGGATGAGTTCCATAAAGGGAGGGACTTTCCGTACCCTCGTATTCTGCTATCAGGTCTGCTATTTCCCGCACTTCAGTCACCGTCACGTTCTTTGCCTCCGCATTCACAAAGCTTTCCACTTTGGCCTTCACTCTGTCGGTCAAAAAGGCTTTTATTTTTTCTTCGCTTTTCTTATGGATAAGGTAGCTCGGATACTTCTTCGTGAAGCTACGGGCTACGTTTTCCATATAATCCATTGTATAGTCATAAGTTTTAATAATAAAAACCCCATAAGTTAGAGATAAATAAAACTTATTTTTTTGATTAAATTGACTCATATTAAATCATAGTTTTATCTTCATTCTACATAAATAATAAATAAATACACCTACAAGAAATGCAATAGGGTGAATATACATCCACAAAAGCGTTGTTAAAAACTCCTCAGATTCATAATGAACGTATAAATAATCATTTTTCAAATATAAGAATACAAAAATTACACAATATGGAAATATTTGAACAAAGAAAAAATATATAAGACTTCCTAATCGGATTTCCCTTTTTATCAATTTATATGATATATATATTGATATAATCATTAAATAACATAAATATACGACCTCCTTGGAATGTAAAAACATATGAGATAAATCCCCAATATCTAACATCCCAATAACAATTGAATTCATCGTTATAATATTATTTATAAATAATATTATAAATGATATTATACATATTATTTTATCTCCCAAAACCATACTTCCTTTGATTTATTCTTATCACTATATAAACCATCCCAATACAAGCCTAATGTGTTGCCTAAAAAATTACCTAATGCGTCTTGACTAGCAAGTTTATCAAGTCCTCTTCCATCCCATAAATCAATATGGTCGCCTGTACGATTTTCTCCAGAATCAATATCCCTTTGCCAATAATCTTTAAAAAAAACAATTCCTGTACGTTCATTTAGCTTTTCTCTAAACTCTTTTCCTGTAAGGATTTCAACTTGAGGACATCCCGCAAATGGACGTTGTTTAAGCCAATTAGCTAATTCTTGAGCTCTAATCGCATGTATACCGCCATCTTTGCATCCCCAACAAAATGCTCCTCTAAAAGACCCTTTGAGTTTTATTTGAGATTTTATAAGAGATATACTTACTTTTATTGCACAATAATCACTAATCTCTTTTGCATTATGAATATATTCACTTTTCTTTCTTGGATAATTATCCCATAATTCTTTAAAAGAAACTTTATGTACAGTTACTTTTTTCTTAGAATTACGCTGAGGTGTTGTTTCTACTTTTACTTGTACCATTTAACATAATATTTTAGTAAGTGCATCTTCTCCTAAATAGATTATAAATTCTTTTTTTAAGGAATCTCCTCCAATACGAGGTATCATTCCTTCATTATTAGTCCTACCAGAAGCTATTTTAATACCATTATATTCTATATAATAAAGAAGGTCTGGAATAGGATTTCCATGAAAATCAACTATACACACTTGTTCGTCAAATATTTGTTTATCAACCTTTTCTTCATTTATAAAATATTGTTTTTGCAAAATATCACTTACCTTCCAAACCTTTTCCCTAGGCTCCAGATTATTCCTCTTGATAATACCAGGTGAAAGATATATGGTCATTATCATCGAAGAAGATCCTGTACTCATACCTTCCTCTATCTTCAAGCAAAAGCAATCCCAAAACTGAAAAATATCAGCAGTCTCCACTTCATTGTATATAAAATGGATTTCTCCATTATGCATGACTCCTTCATTCAGCCAGTCATAAAAGAACTGTTCGTCGCCACTACATTCAAACATAAGTGTAATCAGATCTCCTTCAACAGGCAAGTATTCTCGATTACCCATCTTTTTACAAGCCTCAATATGAAGTTGTATGATTCGCCTTAAATTTGGATCATCACAATGTTGTATATGACACCGATAACTATAATAAAGTATCGGTATCTCTTTGCCTCTGATTTTCAATATTGCTTGGTATATCATAATGATAAATTTTCAGATGAATAACTATGGTAACAAATCTCGGCTAATCCAATAATACATCTGTCCATTGGATTGAAATGATTTACCAGCAGCTTCGTCTAACAGTTTCTTCTTTTCCTTAAAATATTCAATCAGTTTGTCCAATTCTACATCGGTAATCATCTCCTTTTTCTTCAAGTCCTTAATCCGATATACCTCAAAAAACGGATAATCCACCGGGCATGAGGTAAATCTTCGTAAAGATTCAGAGATAGGCATCCTCAAGAAAGCCTTTCTTTTAATTTTACAATACTTATCTGTATTTCTCTCAGAAAGGAAATGCCGTATCAGCTTTCTTCTGACACGACAAGTTGAAGCATACTCAGGAACATTCAGGCTGTCTCTCTTTATACTAATAGCTGTTTCATCGTTATTATCTGTTATATAGTCTTCCGGACAATCACAGATATTGACCTTAGCCTGTTTCTTTTTTCTTACAACTTCAACTTTATAATCAATAAATAACTTGGCTGGTTCTTCTATATATTTCCTAAGCCGCTTAAATTCATCTTCGTTCACCAGCAAATAATAATCCAATGTAGAAGACAGACTGTCAGGTAATACAACAGGAGATAATGGAAGCGACCATCCAGGTTCTATAGAAGGACATGCTGACATTATGGTCTGTTTATCAGTTTTCTTTATATGATGATAAGCTACAAATGTTGAATCAAGTTTATACCGATTTATACCGACCTCTGCAAAAGCTCTTTCCAATTGGTTGTACAATATGGTATTATCAAGTTTCACTTGCAACAACATGGAATCTACAGCCTGAGTCAGACTTTCCATTTCCAAAGATTCATTCTTCTGTGGAAATACCAGCCATCCCTGAGTCATACTTCTATCTGGAAAGTCCAGGCAATAAGTATTATGATTTACTTCCATATATTCATTGCCATTCCGTATCAAATCCGGATATACCATCAGTTCTCTTTTCTTCTGGCTGATCCGTGGAGCATAACAATCAATCATATTTCCAAGCTGAAGTACAAAATTGTTAAAATTATCAGGCTCGCCCCCGTACAGTTGGAATCCCAACAAACGGCAATTGTTTTTTACCATCCGATTCACCAAGGCAGAGTCTGCGAACTCTGTATTATAACCTTTATCACCAATTACGACCAATACATTCGTTTCATCTTTATAATGATTGAACATATCTACACCTATTCTTACCCCAGACCAGCTTCCAAATCTGCCATATACGGGCTTCAGCTTTTCCGAATTTTTAGCTTTGGCAGAAAGAAAATCAAGCATCTCCATATAATCAGGGGTCAATTTACAGATAGGATCGTTCAAACTACCTTCTTCATTAAAAGTCAGTACCGCTCCAAACCTGAATGTAAAACTTTCATCGTTTACCAGAACTGACTGCAGGCTTTGAACTGCATTTACCAAAACCGGGAAACGTTCAATGGTAATATCTTTCCCTTCCACTACAAATACTATATTGATATGTTGTAAATCTTGTTCGATTTTGTTCTTAAAAGTATCATAATAGATTGGATTTCCATTTACATTCAAGACATAACTGTCTCCCTTGTCAATAACCGGCATAGGAAGATGAGTCCGGAAACATAGTGTTGTATCATTTTCTCTATAAGAAAGTACCGGACTAAATTTTATAGCCGGATTCAGTACAGACAAATTCCGGCTTTTGATTCTTTCAGAGGCACATAAATTTATCGTATCTCCTTCTACTTTATCAATCGTGGTGAAAACGTCCTTAGGCAATGACGCTACATCTATGTGCAACTGCTGTCCGGAAGATGTCAACAATCTGTTATCAATCCATCCTATAGTTTTTAGATCAATGCTGTCTGCATCAATCACGGGACTACAACCGACAAGTATATGTGTTCCATCTACCGCTTTCTTGTAAGGATAAACAAGACTATACATTGGAATTTTACCAATCTCTTTGGTCAAGTCTGTGTTTCCGTATAGCTTTATGGAATCATTTGCAAAATATTTTTCGGCATTTACAAACATTGTGGTATCATTTGGCAACAGAACCATCTTGTTTTTAAATCCTGTCATGACATCCGTAATACCATTCCTTGTCAGCAAAAGTTCATTCTTGTTAATCCAACCGACATATTTCGCCTTTTTCCACTCCTTTAATCTGCCATTCTTCAAGATAGACGGATCATATTTTATCAGCTTCAACCAGTCACCTTTCTCTTTTATGACCAGAAACGCATCCATATACTCCACATTATCCATCGCATTCTTTCCACTTGGACTCATGTAAGAAGAGGAAGATTCCTGAGCAAATACAATCCACGGATTACCCCTGAATACAGCGAAATCACGTGGTGTTTTTAATCCTTCTATACAATAATTGTTCACGTACTCACGAGGTACTTTCTTTACCCTCGTAAAACGATTTACCGGACCACATGCTGCCATCAAACCGATAAAACAACCGCACAGACATCCGACATGGAACAGACTTGACAATCTATTTCTTTTCATAACTTACCTTTTTTGTTCTGAAAACCGTTCGTGCTGAGTTACCATCAGCTGCATAACACATTCATTATTTAGATCATCACCCATATCTACAAATACATCATCAATAAGTGTCTTTTTACGGGCAATTATTTTCAGACCTTGACAATAAGAATAGAAATCATTCTTTTTGTTATTGTTTATAGTGACAGCCACATCAGGATTACCGCACAAATATTTTTTCAATATATAGTTATAATGAGTGTTGAATGGCTTTCCATCCACGATAGCTTGCAAATGCTCACGAATATCATTCCCTATAACCACCAATATGTCTGTTGAATCATTTTCAGTATATTGAGGAATGACTTCAATCGTATGTCTTATCGGGTATTGGGTATTCTCAGTCATCAGCTGCACCTCATATTTGCCAGGCTCAGAATAAGAATATAATGGATTCTGCTCCCTTGAGTCTACAATACCAGACTCACCAAACTGCCATCTCCATTCCTTAGATGTACCATACCCTCTGAATGTAACAATCTCACCTTGCATAGCAGTTGACGGAGCTTCAATTTTCACCAGCTGCTCACTTCCATAATCATTCTTTTTTCTTCTTACAGTTACAATCTTGCTTTCTTCCAGCGCATCATCTATTCTGAGACGTATCTGATAACGTCCCGGCTCCATAAAAATATATTCCCCGCTTTGCTTGTTTGACTTGTCTCCGTTGCCGAACTCCCAAAGCCATTTTTTTGCATTACGTGTACTGTCTGAATAATAGACAGGTTCGCCGACTTCTACCTCTATCGGATTTAATGTCATCCTGATTGTCCTGCTTGAGAACAACAATCGTATTAATAGAGCCAGTACTATACAAAGCAGCAAAGCTCCTATAACAAGCATAAATTTACGCGTATAAATCTTTCCCATAATATTTATTTTTTTGTACCGGAACGCAGATCTTCGAGTTTCTTCTGCAATCCAATTTCACATTCCTCCAAATTTGCCTTGAACGTAATGATATTCTGCTGAATACTCCACAATTGCTTTTTATCCGACAACCACATGTCGTAAAAATCAGCAATGTGCATAAACAACTTATACCTCTTATCCCAATTGTTTTTTTCGTATGTGTTTTTCAGATTGTTTATCAGATAACGAATATCATCTTCTTCATATTGAGCATATACGCCCGGTTCAAACTTCTCTATCTTACGAAACAAGGAATCAACAGAAACTTGATGATCTGCCTGTTCTTGTTGATAGTCCTTGATACGGTTCATTTTTACTTTTACAAACTCTTTCTGCTCAAACATGCTGAAGTCTGAATTCCACATGAATATACTAATGCAACATATTACAGTTGTTATGATAAAGAACAGGAATACATAGGCATGTCCCATAAAGACTTCCCGTTTATTCAGGTTATTTCTATTATTGTCCATAATCCTCTATTTTTATTTGTTATTACCAGAGCCTACATTAAGATTCCTACGAGTCTTCCAATTATCCTTGATACATTGCATCAAATCATTTTTTACCATTTCCTCCTGGATTTTCAGTAACCGGATAGAATCCTTAACTCCTAAGAACAGATTGATATCTCCAAGCAGTTGTCTGTACAATTTACAGTCCCTTTCTTCCATATCCTGTATGTTTTTAAGGATATTCATTTTTTTTGTACTGATTACTCCCTGAAGTAATACATCATTAATCTGTGGCGAAGTGTTCATCAGTTTCATATATTGGTAGACTGAATCCACACTATTTGAAAGGGCTATTTCACGGGTATATACCCGGTCATACTCCTGGGTTTTCGTTGTTATTCTTTTAACCTCAACGCCTGATGTCTTTAAGAAACAGGCAAAAATTAAAACGGCAAATATGACGCAAACCATTAAATAAGCGGCAAACTTCAAATATGCTTTTCTTACTTCTGAATTATTCCTAGGTTTCATAATCTTATTTTTTATTTACAGGTAACTACTTATTCCTAAAAAAGTCTCTTGCTCAAAAGAGCAACCAAGTTTGAAGCGGGAATCTTCCTGCTGGATTATGTAACGTGTATTTATTATTTTGTCGGCTGGCAAAAAAAGCTCAACCAAAGATTGCAATATCTGATAATCTTTGGCTCCCGGAGAGAAACCTTGCATTCTGGATGCAGAGATAGGACCGATTTCAAGTTCCATTTCATAAGTCCCGTCATCAAAACTATTGCCAATTACCATATTGTCTCCCAAAACACACTCACCTAATTTCGGAACAATGTCCGGATCAACTTCCGTAACGCATTTCCCACCCTTTTTCAGGGATACAGGTACTTCCATCAGTATGCTCATACATTTACCTATATTCTCCGTACTTACTGTTATCTGTTCCAGATAGGTCAGCATGTGAATCAGCATTACAGCTAAATGGACGGGAAGCAAATCAAGGACTGACCATTGCCGGGAGAATATATTTATAAAATCCCGATGAACATTCATTTCATCAATACGCCGTTCCTTGTTTTGAAAAGCAACCAGCATATAATCCAAGGAAATCTCGAAAGGTTTGAAAAATCTTCTTGCGAAGAACTCTTCATCACGATGGATACGAATCTCCTCCAGAACCTGCTCTTTTGAAATTTTTCCTGTCTGATAAAGGTTACGATGAAATATAGACTCAGGTAACATGTCATAAAGACTGCGCCTGTTTACATACAGATAAAGATAATCGGTCAGGTCATAGTGTGAATATTCTGAATGTATATCATGAATATCCTTTGAATAACCGCGTCTTATATCCCCACGCCTTAAAATGAGCGTCCGTTCTGCATCATAACCCTGTTCTTTCAATCCACTGGCAACAACCTCAGCCTTGAAATCAGTATCAGGTTGATTGAATGCATGCACACTCTCATCAAAATTCACTATGTTATCTATTTCCTTTACCATACAAAAAACTGTTTAAGTACAGACTAATCCAAAATATTCCAGCGTGTTTCTGTGGTTTCCTTAGATTGACGTGAACGCTCAGCCACAACAATGTTTTCCTTATGTTTACCGATATACTCAAGACGGCTCAACGTAGTCCACAAATCATTAAAGAGGTAAAGAAAGCGCTCTGTCGTTACCATCAGTAAACGAATATCATGGTGGTCATAACGCATTCCACAATTTTCACGGAGCACGCCTTCGTAAGCACCGGGCTTGACACCATTCCATTCATAAAAATACTTCAACAAATCTTCTTTCTCTTCTTTACCCATAAAGCCCAGACAGATATATAAACGGTGCGCAAGTGTCGAAAATACATTTAAGAAACGTATAGGCGAATAATACTGTCCTTCGTTACGGAATGAAAAGTATATATCAGATATATATAACATAACATGACGGCATAACATTCCTATATTTGCTGCCAATTCAGTCTGTTTCTCCGCGTTCTCTACTTTTGCCAGAATATCAATAGAAGCCTTTTCTATCGAATCTATAAGTTGACCGAATTTCGCATAATAACCTTTCAGGTCCGGATGACTGGACATACTGGAACATGGAGGTATAAAATTACCATCCACTTCACAACGGTTTCCATTCCTACGCAATCGGCCGATTACAAGATAATATCTTCCCAGTTCCCCTCCATCAACCTGCCCTGCCGGCAATACATTCAAGCGATATTTAGGCAATGCGTCCGGTTGTCTGGGTACACTTTCTGTTTCATCCGGAGTACCGGAAGGCTGCCTTTCAAACGGATCTGCCATCAATATCACATCCCATTTCTGTTCTCTATCATCACTATCTTCAACAGAAATATGGAAGCTGGCTGTCAGTTCTTCATTTTCATCAGCATCATAATCTATAAGATAGCCCCCAGCAGTAACAGCATGGCAACGTTTCAACCTGACTTCGAGAGTACCTGTAACAAGCTCTGTAATGCTGAAATCACCGGAAACAGGTTCTCCTTTTCTGAAAGGTAAAAAGCCATAGTTTGTTCTGTTGAGATGATACGACTGATATTCACACAACTGATTGATGAAATGATCTTCCAGTTGCATCAAATGATTTTTCCTTACAAGCAATCCGTCTGTCCAATTTACCAGAGGATATGATTTCCTTTTATTCTGTTTCGTTGCCATAATCCACAATATTAATATTCTCTATATTTTACCAATTCGTTTGCTACACGCTTGGCAATAATTACATCATGTCTTTTCAGCTTATTTTCTGCAAGTGTTACTTCCGGATCTATATAGAATCTCCTTCTGAAGAAAGACGGTTTAGTATAAAATACCCATTCGTAATAAGTTCCACCTTCATTACGATATTCAATTGGAGCTGACGGAGACTTCAGGTTACAGTCATTTATCATACGCTGAAACCACTGTCCGAATATGACATCCTCCGAGGCTTTTCCGGTAATTCGTTCAGCAACCGGGTCATTTACACTTTTAAAGACCTCCACATCAATCACAATACTCTTATCACGATTGATATACAAAGTATCCGAATCATACTCCTCTGAATACTTCCAGACTTTATAGATTTCCAAAGGAATCGCAAAATAGCAGTCAACAGTCTGTGCATATAATAAAGGAAATGAAAAAGGAAGCAGGCAGGTGGATGCCCATATTCCATATTGCAGTTCATTGCAAAGATTGAAAACCAATGAAAAGAGACCGGCTCCGAACAACATAACCGATACTGTAATCAGAAATTGGATTCCAAATGAAGGTTGCTCATTGCTGGAGGATGAAAATACTTTTCTCAATACCATCCTGTTGTAACATCCAGCGATCCAATAAACTACAACCAATAAAATATACATATATGGCATAAAGTTATAGTTCATGAAACCCGCCAGTCCCGGTAACGCTAGTACAATACCACTCAGAAGCAAATATACAATAAGCCTCTTATTATTAAGCAGTTTGTTTTTCCTGGCAATAAAATATGCCACAACTCCAAATATTATGGTAAGAAGAGGCATGAGCAAATACGATGATACAAAATGTAGTGCAACTGGATTCATATAAAATCTGTTTATGCGTTATTATATTCAATAAATATCCTATAGTTAAAAGTATCCGGAGAGCAGGCTACCAATTTGGTAAGCAGATTGTCTTTCATCCGTTTTTCCTGTAATGGTTCATCCAATCTTGTTCCCAGAATCAGATGAACATCCTTTGTACGTATCAATCCCTCATGGGGCATCGGACTGATTGCCACTCCATTACGAATATCAGTACGTAATAATAATTCTCCCAGTTCTTTCTTGCAGAAACTGGCTATATCATTCTGAGTAAGAACACGTCCATGAGAAAGAAAACCATATTTGTAATGTTCTATTTGTTCCCTGTTTTTAGGAGAGTGCTTACCTCCATAAGTCGTACTGACAAGTGCCAATGTTTTTGGATTCACATAGGTATTGGTATTAGGGGACAACTCGACTCCGGCTTGTATCTGGTTACCAATCTCGCAATTCGTAGTCCAGTATTTCACCGTTATCTGTCCGTTCCCATTCATACGGTCTATCATTAAATAATAAGGTGTTTCCCTTGTTTCATTCATTTGCTCTGTTATCTGCTTCATTTGCTCCATCAATTGCTCCATCTGACCAACCAACGCTTGTAGTTTTGCACTGGAAACAGCAGAAAAAGCATGTGATTCGTCATCAAGCAAGTCAAGCAGATATACAAGAAGTTCCTTTGCCGAACGGGAGTCAAAACGTTCACAGCCACCCTTTCTCAAAGAATAAGTTCCACAATCCTCCATACTGCTTTCCTGTTGAAACATCAGCTCGTAATAGTTTTTGCCATTAGAGTCCTTCACGCTATGCACTGCCAATAAAGACTCACTTTTTCCTGTACGCAATGGAATTACCCTAAATGTATCTTCTATATTCGTATTTTGTTCATGGAGTAACTTGTTTTCTACAGGTACAACATTTACTCCGACATGCAGGTCTTCTAATGTATCTGGTGTGAAATGTGCTGGGAAACTCACCTTTACCCATATCAGCCTGTCTTTCATTTTATCCACGACAGACTCCTTGAAATAATCTGTGAGCTCTTCAGGAAATGAGACCTTATCCTTATCATCTATAACAAGCTGCTGGGAAATGGTAAGATAATGCTTGTTGTATATATCCATCACTTCCTTATCTATCATAACCATTATATCATAATTCTGGAAAAAACTATAAGCAGAATGTCTGGATGGTATCATTTTCTGATAAATGCCTTTCTGCATATCAATCCTTTTTCCATCTATATACCATTCTGTACAAGGTAACAGGAACAGATATTCATAGCTGTCCGTTAAATTCGGAAAGTCAAGATAAAATGACAGATTTTCTAGTCCGTTGATGGCTTCATCAACAGTCAACCCAATCCACACGGAGTCTGACGGCATTTTAACCTCGCTACGGGCTACCATTGTCTTCTCCAAAGTATGACTGACTTCATAAAGCAGGTCATCAGATATTATATACTTGACTTCAACCTTGCGCAACATCGTATCACAGGCCGGATAAAATGAAAGCGTGCCTGTGGAAAGTTTTCTGTTCAACACATCACTTTCATAATACATACCAGATTCACGTGTTATCATGTATTCAGGATCAATAGGGGAAGCATGTACAATACCATGCGCAGGGAATGGTGATGCCAGCATACCTGGTGTAAGTATGTGGGCTGTCTTTTCCAACAGTCTGGTTTCAATTGCTGTAAAATCCTCTCCAAGTGTGTAAACCTCATTCGCCAGAGCCTCCAACATAAGTTTGACCACCGGATCGAAATTTTCCACCTTCTTTATACCCCAAAATGCTGCTGCATACTTCAGCATCCGGTTTCTGATTTGCTCTTTATTGTATTTTTCTTCACTCATACTGTTATCGTGTTGAAATAGGTCCTAAGTAAATCACATAATAAAATGTCCTTCTTTCTCCTGTACGAACCAGATTCCCAGATACATAAACCTGCACTCTCTTCTTTATACTTGATGTTTCATACATACTGTCCTGCAACATTGTGTCGTCTATAATTACACGTACGCTGACATTGGTCAGTCTCTTTTCATATGTGGTAACAGCTGTAGTGATATATTCGGAGAACTGTCCTTCCCAACGTGTATGTGACACAATACTTTCGAAGTCAAGATAAAAAATCTTACAGCCAAACTTCTTGTCAAAGGTATGCTCACCCGGAGCTGTACTAATCAACAGCTCAATAAACTGATCAATGGACTCTATTTCCGAGCAGGACTCCAGACGGCTATTCTCGACATCTTCGCTCAACAATGCTCCAAAGTCTAAAGGTAATTTGCAGAATTTTGTTTCCATATTTACTAACGCCATTGATTTTCAAACTCATCATTAATAAACTCCAACAATCGTGCAGCAAATCTTATAAGCATATATTGCTTATGATTGACATTGTCAACCTTTCGTTGGAACTGAATGCAATTACCATCCGTAAAGTGAGCTACAAATGCAGCTTGCTGATTGGGCTGGTCTTTCTGATATACTCGTATCTCCCCATTCATATATGTTTGGGTGAAAGTTCCCCATCTTAACAGGGTATCACCAGGCATTCCCTGTAACATACACATAATGATACCACCGTATGCTTCCCCTTCCGGAAAACCGATACGATTAGTATCACGCTTAAATTGCAGGTTGAAGTCTTCAATATCATATATTTCTTCACCCACACACAATTTCATTATGTAATGGTCATCATTTCCCATTACATTCTTCTTTTTGAATAGGGTATTAAACCAGCTCATAACACTCACATATTTAAGTAGCACGAATCTCCTGTTTCCATTTCCTTAAAATGAATCAGAAATTTAGTCCGACATTCTTTGGTTGTAGAGTGAACATTCATTTCAAGACACTGTGCGCCCCTGAAGCGTATAACTTCTTTCTGCCTTCCAAGAATACCTGAAGAATTCATTAATTCTCCATTTTTATGGATTTGCGAACTAAGCATCCACGCCAATAAATCATCAGTCGGAAAACCTGATATTATAATACCTATCTTTCCGCCTTGCATATTACCGATTACCCGTCCAGTCTTATCAGCATCCTGACTGAAGTCATATTCATATTCCAATAAATCATAAGCCTGAACATCTTCATGTTCCGATGGCTCAGCAGTCCATAATTTGATATATGATTGTGCACTCATACTATATTATTTACTCATTATCTTTCATTAAATCTGTTTGAAGCATAGTGGGCAGTGTACGATCTTCATTCATACGTGATTCTACAAATAAGACTGTGTCCTGGCTGTCCAAATGCTTACGGGAATAAGCTCTTAAGTAGGCTTTGAATGCTTGTACCTTAGTACGATATTCCTCTAATGGGAGGGCGAAGATGTCTTGCGTTCCTACCCGTTCCAATCCGTATTTCTCCAGTTCCTCTTGAAATGACTTCTTTAATTGATCATTTGAAACTGAAAAAATGACTATTGTTTTATATTGACTTACCATAATTTTAATATAATATTTTCAATAAAAGTATTCCTCCAAGAAATTCAATAAAAGGTAATGCAAGGATTATCCAATCAGGTATGATGGTATTCCACTTATTACCTTTAAATTCTTGTATCATGTTTAACACTCTAATTGAGGTATACCTAAAATAAGTAAAAGCAAAAACGGCTCCTCCCAATATTAATGTTACAATGACTCCATGAACGGGTTCAAAATTCTTCAATGAAAAGAAATGATTAGTTATGACTGTATTCAAAAAAAAAGCTATAAAGAAAAATGTAATCATACCTAAAATACTGAACATTATCCCTGAAGAAAACCTAGGAGTTTCCTTATGTCTTTTATAGATTAGAAAATATCTAATATATAGATAATCAATAAATTTCATTTTAATAATAATTTAAAAAAGGTTCAACTCTAGTATTATCTCTTGGAATTATAAATTCTTTCTCTTCAAATTTGAAATCTGAATTCTTGTCCATCATTTCTTCTAATGTTATATGATTTATCTCACCCCATTTAAACAAAACGCCTTCATCTTTTATCATATTATCTAAATGTTCACCTATTGTATAACCGGTTATAAAATTACTAACCATATCAGCAGCTAAAAAGACTCCTCCAAACATCCAGCCGACACCAGGCATAATAGAAGTCACTGCAATACTAAATGCATATATATCTGAGGCCTTAATTCCCTGGTTTATAACGGTATTACCAACGCATAATCCAACTCCTAAAAAGCCAGAAATCTTACTACTTACTTTTAATCCCCTTGGGATATATTTCTTTTTTATCTGACTAGCATTTATCTTATATCCATTACGTCGCAAAGAGCTTGCAATATCATTCGATATTTTTTTTCTAAGTTTAGGATTTTTATTCCAAATTCTATCTTCAAAAATATCTATACCAAGTCCTATCAATGTATTAGCATCATCAAAATTATTTACAATGTCAGAAGCAAGCAATTTATATTTATCATTAAAATCAATCAAAGACATACTAATTCTTGTATCCAACACTTCAATTGATACGCTCATTACACCATTGTTATCAAACAAAACAACTTTAACGTCAGACAAATTACTTATAATCATACTATGTCCACCATCTATAGCAACATAATATGTACCATCACTTCTTAACTTACAAATAGATTCTTTAATTTGCTCGTCAGTTATATTTAAGCTCCTTACATATGCTTCTTTTGAATAATCTATACGTTGAACGGGAATACTAGACATAAAATATTGACGTCTTAAATCTTCTGGCAAGTTAACAATAGGAATATACTCAACAAAAGCATATCCTAGTCCTATTACAAAACCAGTATACAATTCCTCCCCTTTATTCATACGGTAGAATTCTTCTTTTGTTATATAGTTTTTTGTTGAATATTGTTTCATAGCTATTTTACCCATTGGTTATTAAAATCTATTCCGTTTAGAGACACACTTTCCGGAGATAATATTACAGTTGTATTTAATCCCACTGCTATACCTATTGAACGCTTTAAACTTATACAGTAAGCATTCGTAAATGTTACCTCAAATATTACTCCAGAAGTACCAGTTTTAAACAATATTGCCCCGTTCTTTTTCACCCAAGGCTTGATTGCCCATCCGTAGATATTATTTTTAACAGTTTGTGACAATGTTATCATGATACGCCCTCCACGAACTTCACCTTCAGGTTGATTCTTATTACCATCAACAGGCTGGTGAAAGCCGATTTTGAACTGTTCGACTTCATACTCGTCACCATCAACGCAGAATATTACATTCACGTTGCTGTCCACTTGCGGAAAATTAAAAAGTCCCATAACATTTTCTTTTTTAGAGTGCCCACTGATTTTCAAATTCTTCTGTACCGAACATTAACTTCTGTGCTTGTACTGTAAGTTTAGTTGCGATATAGCTCTTTCCCTGCCG
>UMJI01052755.1_pt1 | contig 20141 bp, 30 predicted proteins | sample 1965991 | NCBI WGS metagenome assembly UMJI01 (sample SAMEA4836140, study PRJEB28245) | human gut metagenome | biome: gut microbiome; material: fecal sample | place: Denmark | collected 2008
TTATTCCTATAACGCTAAAAGTAGCAAACGTTTTTGTAATAGAACACCATAAAAGAAAGGAGCTTTATTTATGAAAGTTTTTATATCGCATCCTTGTTCAGGTTTGACAGAGCAAGAAATTAATCTTTCTCTAATAAAAGCTGTAAAGGATATTCGTAATCGTTTAAATCCTGTTAAGGTTGAAATCATTGATTGGTTTATTCCAGAGGATTCGTATCTAGTAGATCTTGGCAAATCAATCGCAAATGGTTTGAGTGAAGCTGATTGCGTTTATTTTGCAGAAGGTTGGGAGCAGTCGACAGGTTGTGTTATTGAACGAACAATCGTTGAATTGCTGGGAATACCTTTCTTTTCAGCAGATAAAACAGATGAAAATTGTACTCTTAAAGTTTGACGTGCCGCGAGACCAAAATTAAATTTTGGTAAGGCGGCACAATTAAATCTTTGATTTTCTTTTAAATTTTTGGTATAATTATTATAGAAAATCAGAAAGGAGAAAGTCTGAATGATAATTAAACCTTATTATGAAACAGAGAATGGTAAGAAATTCGAGGACTTTGAAGAAGCTTTAAAAGCTGAAATAAATGAAGTGCCAGAGTCTAGAAATTTTGAAGGATTTCGTATAGATGTGCTCTCAATGAATCTTGAAACTTATTTATCTAGTGGAGTTCACAAAGAAGAGCCTAAAATTTTATACTGGCATCCTCAGCTTAATGTTGGTCATTATTATGCTGTTGTAGATTTAGATTTTTTCTATATCAGAACAGTAGAAGCTTTTAATCTTCTTAAGTCAATTAAATCTTGGGATATAAACTATAAAGTTTATGGAGAATTTTATGGTGAAGGATGGTATGATTTTCGTTCTTTTGATGCAATCTATAAAATATCTCCTGATGATGTAATAATACTTCGTTATCTCAATACTCTCATGGAAAATAAGGATAATTTGAAGCAATATTTTCTTGTATAAAATTCCGATAATTTCAGAGTTTTAAATTTATACATAAAAGATAAAGACAGCTTAAAATCATATTTTTAATATAACTTATCTTGGAGGAATTAATAATGGCATTTACAGATACTTTTAAAAAGAACTCTCTTATCAAAGAAACAGAGAACGGCGGCAGAGCATTTTCTTCTACAAATGGTGGAGCATTGCTTGACCTTTTTTCAACAATTGGTGGCAAGCGTAGAGCATCAGCAGAAGAAATTGAAAAAATGTGGCTTGCGGCACGAGTTGAAAACAAGGAGCTTGCAGATAATCTTATTCTCTATGTGAGAAATATCAGAGATGGTGGCTGCGGCGAAAGACGAATTGGCAGAATCCTACTTAAAAGTCTTGCTGAAATCGACCCTTGTAAAGTAGCTCGTAATTTTCAGACTATTGTAGATTGCGGCAGATGGGACGACCTCTATATTTTTGAAAATACTCCTGTTGAAAAAGATATGTGGAACTTCATTGAGAAACAGCTTCGTTCTGATGTTTATAATATGAAGAATAACAGACCAATTAGTCTTATGGCTAAGTGGCTTAAGAGTATCAATACTTCTTCTGCTGAGTCAAGACGTCTTGCAAACAAGACTATTACACGTCTTGGTCTAACTCCTCGTACCTATCGTAAGACTCTTTCAAAACTTAGACAATATTTGTCCGTTGTTGAAAAGAAGATGAGTGCTAATGAGTGGGGAGATATTGATTTTTCTGCCGTGCCAGCAAAGGCAATGGCAAAGTATCAACACGCTTTTCATAATCATGAAGGTGAAAGATTTTTTGCTTATCTAAAAGATATAAAGTCTGGAAAAGAGAAAATCAATGCTGGAACTCTTTATCCATATGATATTATTCAGAAAATAATTAAGGACGCTTTGCATTACAGTTATTCATATGGCAGTTGCCTTGTATGTGATAATAAACCATCAGAGGTTGATGAACTGCAGTGGGCGGCACTTCCAAATTATATCAATGAAGAGTTTGATGTTGTTGTAATGGCAGATATATCTGGGTCTATGACAACTGATAACTATCGACCACTTGCAACTTCTATTGGACTTGCAATCTATTTTGCTCAGCATAATAAGGGAGCATATAAGGGATTGTTCATGACTTTTTCAAGTGAGCCAACTTTTATTAATATTGGAACTAATTCTAGTCTTGATGAAGCACTCCAGAAGGTTTTTACAGTACCAATGGGTTTTAGTACTAATCTTGATGCTGCTTTTGAAGCAATTTATGAAACGGCAGTTAAATCTTCAGAAGTACCGAAAGCACTTATTGTCATAAGTGATATGGAGATTGACTGCTGGTATGATGGTACATATACATCTTCAATCTCTCAGAAGTGGAAGACTAAGTTTGAAGAAGCAGGACTTACAATGCCAAAGCTTATACTTTGGAATGTTGAAAGTCGTTCTAATACAACTCTCAGTACATTTGATGAAAATGTTGCTTATGTTAGCGGCTCTGGTATTGGTCCATTTAAGAACCTCTGCTCCTTGATTGAAAAAGATGCTTATACGGCAATGAAGGAAATCCTTACTCAATCAGCTTTTTCTTGGAAGTAAAGTTAATAGCGGTACTTATTGTGCCGCTGTATGACTTTTTAAATAAAATATAGATGCTTTCAGCAAATCATTTTGAACAAATGGAAAGTTTATCATATATGTAAAAGATTTTACGTTGATGACTTAGCACAAAGTATGTTCTTCGGAGCGAAAGTGAGTGAGAGATATGTTCTCCTAAGTTATCTAGGTGTTACTCTGAATAGTAAATAGGTGTTATCCCGAATGATAAATAAAGTCCCAGGTGGCAAGGCATCTAGTTTAAGACTCTTGCAGCGATTTGAATGAATGGTTTCAAATTATATAATAGAATTTATATATAGAATCTTGGGGCAATCAATTTATATTGATTGCCCTTTTATTTTTGACTTTTTTAAAAAATTTTGATATAATTATTATAGAAAATAAGAAAGGAGGAAGTAAATGGCAATTATAACATTTTTAAAGAATACGTCAACTGAAAATCAGGCAGTTAAAATTTTTGGCGTTAATTATCAAATTATATGTTTATCACCAGACTACGTTAGAGTTGGTGAGGTTTCTCAAATAAATGGAAAACCTGCTAGTGGAATTCTTTGTATGACAACACCTCCTGCGGCCCGTATTATTTTTGATATGACAGAAAAAGAAGTGGCAGAACTTAGTAGATTATCTGATAAGATTACAAAAATTATCATAGAAGATTGTGAAAATAAAAAATGTTACTATATTGATAATCCAATTCTTATTCAGGAAGAAGATATCATAGATGTCGTAGATGGAAAGAAAAGATATTGTTTTGAATCAATAAATATAGAAGAACAGGACAAAGAAATTAAAAAATATAAGGCAAGTGACCTTGAAAAACTTCTCTTACAGAGAGTAGATACAAAAGATATTCAATCTTTCTTTGTTTTAAAGAAAAAAAGTTATAAGTTATCTTCTGATAAGAACGCAAAATTTATTATTCCTACTAAAGAAGCTTCTTATGGACGAGACCCAGCTAATATAAATGAAGCAACAGTAATTTCAAAACCACATAAGTATAGAATACTTAGTATTGACCCTACAGTAAATGATGCAGATTTAAATAGTTCTATAACTTATCTCGTAGACTGGGAAGAAGTAGATGGAATATCTTCAAAAATTTATGAACCAGATTGGTACAAAATTACTCTCAACAGCCCTGGCGAAACAAATGCGTGGGCATGGAAAGTTTGTTGTTATGCTCAAAAAACAACAACTTTTTCCGATATTCAAGCAGAGCTTGTAGAAGGAGATATTCTTGAGCATATTAATCTTTTTAGCCCTGAAATTTACAATCCAAAAAAACGAGCGGAGCTTTGTTCTACTTATGTTACAGATACATGGGAAGTTAAAAGTGTTAAATGTGTTGAACGACCAGTTCATGGATATCCAATACTAACAAATTGGACATATAAAAGCAGAGGAGAACAAAAGAAAATGCGAGATAAATATTTAAAACTTTATTGTTATCAAGTTAATGAATGGAATAAATCAACTATTTTTGGAGAAAGAGCGGTTTATTATCTTCCAATTTCAGATATTGAAGAAGAAGAAATTAGGTCTAAATTAATAGAAAAACCTTATATTCAATTTACAACAGCAGAAAACAGTAGTTGTTCTCATCTTTATTATGTTGAATATATTAAGAAATGTAGCGTGTCTAGTTCTCTCATTCAACCAAAAAAACTTATTACTTCATATAAATTTTGTGAGAAAAATTATGTATGGATAATTTGTGATGATAATACAGGAAAATATAAAAATGTTATTTTTAGCATAGATGCTGAAACCTATAAAGAAAAAACAAGGGAAAATAAAAATATCCTTGCAATCAATGATGAATTTGCAATTAAGATTTATCTTTTGCGGGAAGATGTTAATAATTCAATTAAATCTCTTTTTGAGAAAGGTTCTTGTAATTGGATAGTTAAAGATATTCAATATAATAGACCAATAAGTTTTTGTCATATTACAGACTATGTAAATTTTTCTGGTATTACCAGACACTCTAAAATAAATGATTTAGAAGAAGATTTGGGTGAAGAGAATGTTTCCTTTGTAGATAAAGATGACGCTAATCTTCTTACAGATAATCCATCTCTCATTCAGTCAAGTTTTATAACAACTCAAGCAGAAACAAAAATAACAACAACAAAGCCTTGTAATTTTAAGAAGGAGGATAATTCTATGAAAATGAATATGAACGAAATTTTTGGTGGACATATCGGCAGATATTCAAATTGTCACATTAAGTACTCCCCAAAAGGACTTGCTTTTCTGACTGATAACGACTCTTATGTTGTTTATGATGTCGATACTCTTGCAGCAACAGATGTAGCCAATCTTGTAATGGATGTGCCTTTTTATGGTATTCCTGTTGCCCTGAAAGACCTTAAGAAAGGTGACATTGTTATCTACAATGAAGTTTATTATCTCGTAAGGGCAGTTACAGATACTCATATATCAGCAATTCATGTAAAGAGAGGTATAATTGAAAATCTTATTCCTAAGACTTCAATATTCGGTTTCTCGTTTTATATTAAAATTATTACTCCAATGGAAAACTTTAAGCCAGACTCATCTAACCCATTCAATTCAATGCTTCCATTTCTTCTGTTCGAGGACGGAGATGATAGCAATTCAATGAATGATATCATAATGATGTCAATGATGAGTGGCGGCACAGTAAATTCCTCAATGCTTCCTCTTATGATGATGAATAAGGATGGTGGCAATAAAACTGACCTTCTTATGATGATGATGCTTATGGGTAATAATCCTTTTGCTCCTAAGACACCAGAATCAACTTCAACATCAACACCAAAGTCAACACCTGCTTCATCTTGGACACCTCAGACAGCTCTACTGAATTTTCCTCTTGATAAAGGGTTTATGGAAAATGAATAAGTAATTAATGAAGAGAGTTAAAGAGAAAATCTTTGACTCTCTTTTTAATTTTTGATATAATATTTATAGAAAAGAAAAAACAAAGAAAACAAAGGAGAAATTTCAATGAAAAAGTTTATTATGATAGCTCTTGCCACCGGCACAATGCTCAGTTTTGCTTCTTGTAATTTTCAGCTTATTGATACTACTTACACTTATGATACAGCAATTATTAGTATGTTTGACGGCACAACGAAAGAGGTCAAAATAAAGAGTTGGAAGGACTACGATGGTGAACAACTACAAATTACAGGAGAAGACGGGAAAGTTTATCTTGTATCTTCCACAAACTGCGTTCTAATTAAGGAGTGATTTAATGTATATTATAGATTTTATAAAGAATGAGCCAAATTGGAGAGAAGTTCTTGCCGCCGCCCCTTATTGCTTGACTATAAGGGAAGATGATGACCTTGTTCTTTTTAAATATTCTCAGCTAAAATCTGATTTCTTTAATCCAATCGTCAAGGAAGCTCGTGGTTTAATACTTGAAAAGGGGACTTGGAAAATAGTTCGTCACTCTTTTGACAAGTTCTTTAATTTTGGAGAGCCTGCGGCGGCACAGATAAATTGGAAGTCAAAGCATCTTAACGTAACAGAAAAGATGGACGGTACACTTATCTCTCTTTATTGGTATAAGGGTGAATGGAGAATGGCAACCAATTCTAATATTTCTGCTTACTCTTCTCCGCTTGAAGTCGGTGGCTATAAAACTTTTGGCGACCTTGCCGCAGCGGCACTTAAAGCAGAGGGTCTTATCTATGAGAGATTGAATAAAGACTATACTTGGACTTTTGAGATTTGCTCACCGTTCAACCAAGTAGTTTGTCGTTATGATAAACTTTGTGCTTTTCTAATAGGAATAAGAGTAAATGAAACAGGAAAAGAAATCAATCCTCTCCTCTATTCTGAAAAAATTGGTGTGCCGGCGGCCAAGTCTTGGCAGGTTACTGGTCTTAAAGATTGCGAGAAAATAGTTGAGTCTTTGACTGACAATCAAGAGGGTATTGTAGTGTGGGATATGGAAACTGGCACACGTTTAAAAATGAAAACTGAAAAATATTTTAAGCTTCATTATCTAGCATCTAATCATAATCTATCAAATCGTCGTATTTATGATTTGATTTTAAAGAATGATACAGATGAGTTTTTAACTTATTTTCCTGCTTACAAACCTATTTTTGAGAATTGCAGAAAAATTCTTAAAGACAGAAAAAACTATTATCTTCATTTAAATGAAAAGGTAAATAACTGGAAGAATGATAATCCCGCCGCCACCCGAAGGGAATTTTTGTCTTGGGCAATAAATCAGCTTGGCTGGAAGGAATATTCAAATATTTTCTGGCTCGCTTATGATAATAAGCTTTTTGAATATATAGATAATGTCGAAGATGTCTGTCAATTAATAAAATTCTATCGATTGTAATAATCAAGTCCTTGATAGTCAAATAACTATTAAGGACTTTACTTTTTTAAAAATTTTTGGTATAATATATATAGAAAATGAGAAAAGGAGAAAAAATGAGTAGAGCAGTTAAAAGTACTTTTCATGACTCTGTTGAATATGAAGATTATCTTGATAACTGTTCTTTTAGTATGGTATCAATAAACATAAAAGATATTCCAGAAAACGCTGACATTAAAAATCTAGAGGAGATGTTTAGATGATTAAAGTTACTGCAAATCTTGTAAAAGATGTTTTTAACTTCGTAGAAAGACTTCTTGGCGCTCATGCAGAAGGACTCTATATTTCAGAAGATGTTGTCTATAGTGATGATAATGTAGAAAGTATACCAATCTGCACTAATTTTAATGAGCAATCTTATTTTATAGTGGAAGAAGAAGAAGATAAAGATTTCTCTCTTGCAGTTGGAATGACAAAGCTTGTTATTATACCAACTAATCGTTCTTATGTAATAAAAATTCCATTCAGCGGTCTTTATCGTCTTACTGACCTTCATTACAAAGATGATGGAGAAATAGATTATGTGGCATCTACTTTTACTCAGTTAAGTAATGTTACTGATGATATTTGCTATGAAGAAAATGAAGTTTGTGATAATTTTACCGAAGATACTTGTTCAATTATTGCAAAGAATATTTACATTACTAGTCTCAACAATATTCCAATTTATATACAGGAAAAGATAAACCATACAGCAAGTGTGGAAGCTTATAAGTCCTCAGACATAAAGTGCCAAGAACTTGGTGCTATGACAACAGAAATTAAGATTGCACAGCATTTATATTTCTTTAAAGATTGTACTGCTTTTCCAATACATTACTTATATCTTTTGTTGAAGAAGTATGGTATCTATCGTACAATGAATATCTGTTATGAAGTTGAAGATAACATTAATGACCTTCATCGTGGTAATTATGGACTTTCAAGAGAAGGTATGCCAATTCTTATTGACATTGGTGGCTATGATTCAGGACGCTGGTCTCAAGATTATTAGGGAGAATACATCTGAAAATTTGATTTTTTCAAAAAAATTTGATATAATATATATAGAATAAAGGAAAGGAGAAATCAAAATGAACGATTTCGATTTTATGCAGGTAGAAGATATATACATGGAGGAAATAGACATTGAGTCGCTAGATGAATGATGTTGATAAGAATATCGTTCGTAAGAAACGTAAAAAATCACAGGAAGATAAAGACCAAAAGCGTAAGCAAAATAAGAATTTTCGCCGCCGCAAGTAGGCGGAAGAGGAATATTCACGCTCATACGATTTTTAAGATAAATAAAGGAGGATTTCATTATGGCAAGAACATATGTAAATTGGGGCTGCTGGGACGAACTTTCTAAGGAAACAGGTATCAAGAGAAAGCCAAAGGTGGCTAATAAGAAGAATGAGGACGGCAAAATAAAGAAGCGTAAGCAGTTTGCTCGTTGTCCAAAGTGCGGAGGTCAGATGACCTATATTCCAGAAACAAATATTCTTCTTTGTGAGAATGAGGTTCAGAAGAAGTCCTCAAAGAAGAATGAAGATGGTACTACAATAGAGGAAACAAAAACAGTGATTTGCGGCTATATAAATCTGGTTGATAAGAAGTACCTTGGTTATATGAATTACCTGTTTCAGATGTAATTAAAGGAGGAATTTATTTATGAGTTATATTTGTCCAGTTTGTGGTAAACATTATGCATCGAAGGCAGATTTGTATGCGTGTATGTCAGGAGATTATAAGAAGAGGGCAGATGAAGCTAGAAAAGAAACAAACATTGACATTAATCTTCATCCCTATGAGGAGAATATCCTTATAGCGGCAAACAAGCTAAAGGAGCAGATTGCTCGCTATAACTCTTACGCAATAGAATATAATAGACCCCCATACACAGGTAGAATGGAGATTACTGCTAACAATAGAAAGATTGCTTATTCTTTTCTTCCTTCTATTCTGAAAGACCCAATAAAGGTTAGCGTAATTCCAGATGAACCTGCAAAAACTTGTTCTTGTGGAACTTGTTCTTGCGGTGAAAAAGAAGACCAGAAGACTAAGCCGAATAATGAAAAGAAGTCTATGACAATAGATGAGGCTTGTGATTTTATTGAAAAGATTGATATTAATGAGCTTCTTGATAACCTTAATGACCCAAAATATTGGATTGAGTCAGGACTACTTAATGCTTGTAATACACTTACAGGTTTAAACGTAACCAAGGAAGATATTGAGAGAAACCTTAATAAGGCTCTTAATCATCCACTTGTACAGTTTCAGGCTGATATGCTTAGGAAATGTTCTAAGTCTAAGAAATCTGAAACCAATCTTGAAGAATTGCTCAATGAGGTATTTGGAAAGGAGAAGTAAGAATGAAATTTAAGATGAATTTTTCATATCATTTCGTTGAAACGCCAACAGCAGTTGTTTGTTATGCTTCGCCGCAAAAGCGAGATAGAACTCTTGACCTTGCATATCGTATATATAAACTTGCTACAGAGGAGGAGGCTTATAGAAGTCAAACAAAGCCACGTTCTCTTACCAATAAGATAAAAGCGGAATATAAGGGTGTTGCTGTTTTAAAGAATGGCGATAAGAACAATCTTGATGAAGCTAGACGTATTGCACGTCTTAAGGCTACAAGAGCCGCTTATAAGGGTTTTAAAGCGATGTTAAAAGAAATCTATATTTACCTTGAGAGAACAAAAATAAATCAAATATCTCTTCTTGGTAATATTAACTCAAAAATTAAGCGTTCGACTGACGAGATTTATAAGATAGCACATAAAGCAAAGTAAGATAAAGAAAGTCAAGGAACAATAAGTTCTTTGACTTTTTTCTTATTTTTTGTTATAATAATTATAGAAAATAAGAAAAGAGGTAAAATAAAATGCTAGGTTGGATTATCATAGGACTTATTCTTTTGAATTTCATAGTAACAATCTTCTGTCTGCTGAAAGTTTCAAGCGACTGCGATGAACTTGCTCAGAAACTTCTAGAAAACGAAGAGCTAATGTGGAAGACAAAAGTGCCGCCAGAAGATGAAAACGACATCTATTCAGTTTATGAGGACGAAGAGAAGGAGGGACTCTAATGGGACTTGATACTTATGTAGATATTACTTTTAAGAGAAATGGTGAGAAGATTACACTTCCCATCGTTTATATGAGAAAGTGCTATTCAATGGCACAAAATCTTTCAGCTTCTCTTTGCTGCGGTGATTTCGATGCAGTTCTTGATGACGTAATCACAGCAGAAGAAGTTAGAGATTATCTTGAAGACTTGAGAACTGCTTATCAGGACGAGATTAATACTCTCTGCTCTATTCCAGAAGGGGAATGTACAGATGATTATTTTGACTCAATTTGGGAATTACCTACATATCTGCAAATTCTTCACAGATGTCTTTATAAAATCGACCTTACACTACTCTTTTTTCAAGGTCGTGTAGATTTCTTTGACCTCGTTGAACGGTTTGAAGAAGGTAGTCAGCTTTCAGATACAAAGCTTCAAACTGAGGAAGAGGACGGTCTTGGAGTAAAGGACTTCGAGTATGAGTTTTATTTCTGTAATTCGTATTAATGTTGTGCCGCCGCCTTCTGGCGGCACAAGGTAATAAAAATTTGATTTTCTTTTAAAATTTTGTTATAATATTTATAGAAAATGAGAAAGGAAATGAAAAAGTATGACTGATTGCTGTTTTGTTAATTGTTGCTCTCCAACAGGAGAAATTATCTCGCCAATTTCAGATGTTCTTAACATCAATCATGAAAGAGGTCCATATCGTACCCGTACTTACAATTACAATTGTTTCGGCTATGCTTTCGGTACTTACACTTGGCTTCATCCTTTTGTAACTTATGGCTTTATTGACGAGAGAAGAGACGATGAAGGTTGGTGGGAAACAGATGATAAATGTAAACCAATTTCTGATGATATAATTCGTTTCTTTCCTGTCGATAAAGAGGAAGCTGCTCTTTCGGCGATTACTGATAATCTTAAAAGCAATGGCTATTCTGAGTCAGTTTTCGAGGATATAATAGGGGAAGCAGCTTTTGATACGCCTGCTGCAATTCAGTTAATCATTACTTCAATTCTTGCTTGTTTTTCAGACGTTAGAATTATCTCTAATTTTGATGAACTTGAAGATGATGAATATGGAATAATGATGATGACAAAAGAAAATGATTTTCATTTCATTCGTTATAATCCAAAGTCTGGTTACTACTCTCATAAAGTAGGTAGTGCTTGGATTTCAAGAGTTGAAGACCCATTCTATGCTTTTGAGGATAGAGGTTATTACTACGGCTTAACTTATTTTGCTAAAAAGCGTTAGTTATGCCGCAGTACCACGGGGATGATATAGGTTCGACGGAGCATTGAAAGCTTCATAAGCAAGCAAGGTGACACCTTTTAATAGTCAACTTTAAAATTAACTGACGCAGTTAGATTTGCTGCCTAATTTTAGGCTAGCGGCATAAGCCGCAAGACCGATAAGGCTTAAATTTCAAGATATTTGTAACTCTTTATTGGTCTTTTGATTTTAAAATATCTTCTTTTCTTGGGACTGACTCGGTTCTAAGTCTTGTATTTCTTTGAGTTGCTCTTGCGGCACGAGTGTGAGTTCTCGGTAACAAGATAAGATTAATAACTTACTAAGCTTGTAGAAAATGTGGTATTAAGTGTTTCGGACGGGAGGGCGGTACTCCCCATCTCCACCATTCAAAAGTTTGATTTTCTTCAAAATTTTTGGTATAATATTTATAGAAAATGAGAAAGAAAATCAAAATATCGCAGGGTAGTCTAATGGTAGGATATTGGGTTCATTACCCAAAGATAATAGTTCAACTCTATTCCCTGCACCCAATTCTTCTTAGTTTGCTGGCTAGCATATGGTGAATTAAGAAGCTGTGGCTTGCAGACGGTAAACTGCGACGGAGCGATGACGTAGCATCGTAAAATCTTCCCATCGGTGGAAGCTCTTGTGGTCTTAGTGAGATACGTGAGACTGGTTATTAGCGACCAATTGCTAATTGCTAATTAGGATTTGGCTACTGAATATGTGCTAGTAGCGGTAGAAGGTAACTGCCTAGAGTTCCAGTGCGGGAATGGCATTTAAGGACTTGTCTCTTTAGCACTTAAAAGCTTTATGTCCTTATCGGGATACCTCAACTCGAAGAGCGATAGCAATGAGGGAGAGATAGAAGTAGGAACAACTTCTTCTCGGCAAGAAAAATAGTTCGCAACAACTCGTTTCACTTACGAGTTTTAGAATTTAGCTTTCTGGAGGGATGTGCTAAGTTCTCTCTAATTCTTGTAAATCTTGTGAAAGCAGAGTCGCAAGCGTGTTTGGCAACTACACGTTAAAATAAGTTGTAAGCTTCTGCCACTAGCTCAATTGGAAGAGAGTAGTCGCCTACGAAGCGAAAGGTTGTTAGTTCAAATCTAACGTGGCGGACCAAAGTTGTCGAGAGACAACATATCTTTTCACATACTTTCCCCTGTTTTTGTAGAGGTAGACTTGATGTCTGCCTCTCTTTTTTTAATTATGATGTGCCGCGGCACGAACTTTTACAGGAATATTTGCTTAGAATTATCGCAGGCCGGCACAATAAAATTGTTGAAAATATACAAAAAATTTGATATAATATATATAAAAGAAAGGAGGAAAATAAATGTATCCAGAAACTATTACACGACAACTGAAGGTAGAAAAAGATGCTTATGAAGCTAAGAAAAAAGCTTTCTATGCTGACCCAATGAATTGGACAAACAATAGACGAAAAATGGCGGGACTACCAACTTTACGAGGGGCGGCACATCGTCATCGACAGACTATCTATCCTCCTTTCAAATTGAGTTCGCAGCTTTATCTTGATATTAAATTTTTTGTTGAGAGTGAGATGGAGAATAAACTAGAAGCTTGGAAAAAGGAATATATGGCAAGGTGGAATCTAGAATGAAGATTATCATACTAAAGGAAACTAAGGTTTTCCTAGGATAAAAGATTTCTTGATTTTTTTAAAAAATTTTGATATAATATATATAGAAAATAAGAAAAGAGGTAAATAATATGGGCTACTACTCAAATTTTGAAATAACAATCGCAAATGAAAAAGCAAGCGTTGAAGAAATCGCTGAACCACTTTCTCAAATCAGTGGATATAATATTGATTATCTTGATGATGAAACACTCCTCATTAACGATGTTAAGTGGTATAATTGGAAGAATGATATGATAGAACTCAGTAAGCAATTCCCTTGGGCGGTAATAGAGGTTTCTCGTTTTGGTGAAGATACTCTTGATTGGGAGGTTGCTCTCTTTATAAATGGCAAGGAGTTCAGTAAGAGTGTCGAATATGTAAAGCCAATAACTATACTTAAAAAGGACCCCGAAGTTCAGCAGGCGATTAAAGAAGCTAATGCTATGGAAAAGGAAAAGGAATATACTTGCGACTTTGATGAAATGCGTTATGTGATGATAAAAAATGGCGAAGCTGACTCCGATGAGGAAGAAGTATTCTGTTCTAATTGTGGCGAACCTCTCTATAAAGAGGATTATCCTAAGATACGCTTCAGAAAAGACGCTAATGATGTTCATTTCTATTGTCCGATTTGCGGTAAAGAACTCTAAAGAATTATTGATTTTCTAAAAAATTTTTGGTATAATTATTATAGAAAATCAGAAAGGGGAAAGAAAAGAATGACTTTTGTTATGTGATAGAAGATAGATAAAATCATCATCGACTAACAAATAGAAAGGAGAATCGCATATGCTTGTTAAAATATGGCTCGATGATATAAGAGAAGCACCAAACGGCTACATTCATGTGCGGTCTGTTAACAATGCTAAACTCATAATAAACCAGTTTATAGAGCGTGGTTATAAGATGGAACTCGACCTTGACCACGACCTCGGTGACTATGCTTGTGATGGCGGTGACGCAATTTGCCTTGTACGTTGGCTGGCAGAAAATGAAATTTATCCAACAATAAAGCTTCATACAATGAATCCAGTAGGAAGAGAAAATATGCAAGCTATTATCGACAGATACTGGCCTAGGTAATATAAAAGAAATTATTGCCATATGACAAACAAAGAAGTATTCATTAACTATAGCTCAGAGCAGTTGGTATTGAATAAAACCTCTGCTTTATGCTACAGGATTTACATACGGAGAGTTAAAGGAGGAAACCAAAATGACAGACCTTGAACAGACAATTCAGATGCTCAATAAGACAAAAGCGGCTTATTTCAAAAAAGAAACTGAGGACGGCGGCACGATACTTTCTCAGATAGATTTTTATAATGTGCAGGGAGAAACTACTGCACCCAAGTTGGGTTATCTGAATTGGCAGGATACTTATACACCAGAAGGAAAGCTTATTTCTCATGATGTTATTCAAAAGTTCTGCACTCTTGACGACCCAATAAAAGAAGACGACTAAACACGATGTGCCGACAGGTGTAAAAATTAAGATTTTAACGTGCGGCATTATCACTTTTTCGCAAACTAATCAAAAAAATATTTGATTTTTTCTAAAAAATTTGATATAATATATATAGAAAAGAAAAAAAGAGAAAAACAAAACTACTTCTCCTAGGCAAGAGATTAAACTACCTTGTAAGAAGTTGGGAATACAGATGTGAAAGGCATCTCTCAAGGAACATAATTTACCTCAGAGTGAGCGGAGTTCCTTTTCCTTGACTTGGGAGCTTACTCCCAACATCTCTTATCTAACTCAGAGATGAAAACCTTGCCAACTATGCTTGCTATAATTCTTCCGATTTAGAACTCCGTTCACAAAATGTTCACAAAATTTTAAGAAAAAATACTTGATTTTTCTTAAAATTTTTGATATAATATATATAGAAAATAAAAAAGAAGTCAGAAAAAAAATCTGGCGAACAACTTTAAGTCACCACAGACGTTAAAAGGAGAAAGAGGTTCATATGAAAAATATTGAAATCACAAAGGATTACACAGTTACAAAGGCTAAGGCAGATGCTAAGACAGACGTTATGAGCGTTATCTTTTCTGCACTGACAGACATCTACGGAGAGGACAACGTTGCTATGGTTCGTACTGGCGGCACATCAAAGACCAATGAGATTGGCGTAGTTATCGGTACGGCATCTGTAGAGGGAGTAGATGCTCCAGTTTGCGTGACAATCAACGCTTCTGCCAAGGATTTTATCGAGAGAAAGACAAAGTCCAGAACTTTCCCTGCTTTCGATTTTGCTGCTGCAAAGGAAGAGTATGAGGATTATATTCAGGAAAAGGCAGATAAGGATGCTGAGAAGGTGGCTGCAAAGCAGAAGAAGATTGCGGCAGATAAGGCAAAGAGAGAGAAGAAAGCAGAAGATACTGCTGAGTTCTAAGAGTCATGGGCAACATTAAGTTGCCCTTTATGGGTCGGAGAAGTGAGAAATCTTCAAAGACTCTCCAATTAACTTTAACTTAAACTAAGAGAAAGAGGTATGTGAAATGGCAGAGAAGATACTGATTGATTTTACAGAAGAAACAAAAGTTTCAGTCATCAAGGAAAAAGCACGTCAGGCACTTATCGAGGACATTATTGCTTATCTTTCTGATAAATATGACGGCTGCCGCAAGACCGCCTCGAATGAAATCGGTGTGGTTGTAGGAGAAGCAAAAGATGAAGATGGTTTTTCTTCTGATGTGATTGTGTCTGTAAAGGTTTCAACAAGACCTTGGTATAACAAGGAAGATTGCAAGAGACCTGTTCAGAAATATGACCTTGACGAGGAGGCAGATGCTTATGAGTCAGAAGTTGCAGCAAAGAAAGCCCCTAAGAAGTGAGAAAACAGCAGTTATCATTGATAACAAAGATGATACTGAGACAATTTTTGAACTTGTTGAATTTGAGACAAAGGAAGGAGCTAAATCGTTCTTCGAGAGAACAGCTTTGGAGAAGTTAGATTTTTCAGAAGTAGAGGACAAATGGAAAGCTGTAGTTAATGCTTTAAAGGATTTTAATTACTTTGGCTACGGCTCTTGTACTTCTCCAGCTTCTAATACTACTCTTATAATTTCAAGAATAAAAGCACCTGATGACGATAAGGAGTCTATATGAGGACAAGAGAAAATACTGAAAGGGCACTTCTTGTTTATACAGGAGGAGTGATTGAGGGACTTGACAATCTCAAAAATCCAATCAATATTGAGATTGAGATTGAAGATGAGATAGTTTGGTTTCCAGAAAAATGGCAGGACAGCGGCGACAGAGTTGACGAAAAACTGGTCAGAATTTACAGAAATGTAGTTGATTATACTGACCTGCTAAAGAGAATAAGGGAAACACTTTGGGATAGAACAGACCACTGTCATGTTGACAAAGTAAACTTCAAGTTCAAGATACTTGATATGTTTTAAGGAGGCGGCGATGGGAACATTCTTAATATTTATAGGAATACTTGCTGGAGCAATCTTAATGATTTTCGGTGTTTCAATTTTCTCCTCTACAAAAGGAGAGGAGAAGGTCGGACTTGCTACTACTCTCATAGTTGTAGGAATTGCAATAATGATAGCGAGTACTTATTGCGGCGAAAATTTAAAGTTCTCCTATCCAATAGAGTCTGTAACTGCTTATTGGTCTGAACACGATGAAGTTTTATACAAAGTAGAATATACTTTAAGAACTGATACTCATATGGTTGCTATTATGACTGAAGAGCAATTTAAAGACTTTAAAGATGGCAAAAAGATAAAATTAAGTTTGCATGATGAAGAAGAAATAATGATAAAGAGAGCGGAGGATTTTTAAAGAGTAACCTCCGCTCTTTTGTTTTAAATGACGTTGTGCCGGCGGTCATAAAATTGAATTTTATCCTTTGGCGGCACAACAAAACTCTTGATTTTTTTAAAAATTTTTGGTATAATATATATAGAAAATAAGAAAGGAAGAATAAATACTATGGATATGGATATGGTTTATATTATTAACGATACTTTGACAATGAACCCAGAAGTTTATGCAGACTACAATGAAGCAAAAGAACGTTTTATTAAACAGCTTCGACTTGTAGCGACTAATGCTTACAAGGGAGAAATTCCTACTCACATTCTCAATGACATCGAAACACTTGAGGACAGCTTGATTGACAAGGAGCTTGTAGATGTAAGAGAAGCTTCCTATGAGATTAATGACCAGTGCTTTACTCTCTATGAGAGAAAACTAAATTACCTACAGTAAAGCAGTACAAAAGTTTAACTGAGAGGAGATTTTAAATGAAATTCTATCACATTCTTACTTACTCAAGAAACGAAAAGAATAACTCAATAAGCAATGAGTTCTATACGTCTTCTGCCGCAAAAGCCAAGCACACTTATCTAAGAGAAGTTTATCGTCTGTTTCCTTCAAGTGAAATTAACTTTTCCTCTCAGCCCTTTACTCTTCGTACTCTTGGAGAAGATGAAATCATGTATGGAAGAGATTGTGGTCCTTCTCCTCGTTATGTTTCTTGTGAAAGAATGGGAGTAATTTCTCACTTAAAATTGATGTGGAAGTATCATTCACAGATGACAAAAATTAAGTAAGTTGTGCCGCGAGACCAAAATTGAATTTTAGAGCGGCGGCACAATAATTCTTTAATCTAAGGAAGGAATAATTATTATGGATAAAATTTATATCATTAATGACTCAATCACCAAGAACCCAGAAGTTTACTCTGATTTCTATGAAGCAAAGGAACGCTTTCTTGAAAACATCAGAACTGCCGCTAAGAACATTTTTGATGGCGATATTCCGTGGCTTATTCGTGCTGACCTTGATGTACTTGATAACGGAGATATCGAACGTAGCATAGATGATGTCGGTTTGGCTAGTTATGCCGTTGAAGAACAGGAATTTATTCTTTATGAAAGAGAAGTAAAACACCCACAGTAAGGCGGCACAAGGAGGTTTAAATGGACGTTTATATAGTTCTCAAAAGTGAGCCATACAATTTTGAAATTTTTTCAGATTTTGACACTGCAAAAACAGTTTTTGTTAATCATCTTTTAAAAGAATGGAAAAAGCGATGCTATAAAGAGGGGCTTTCTGAGCAAGAAGCTTCTCTCTCTATACGAACAAATTATCAGAAGATTATTTCAAGGTTAGAGAACTTTGAAACCACAGAAAGCTATTTCTTCAATGCAGACGACATTTGCTCTCATGCTTTCTTTGTGTATCTGATTAAAAGCAAAGTCTATTTCTCTTCAAAATAAAATAACTTTGAGGTGATAATAATTGGCACTACCTACCTTAGTTCCTAATCAGCGAGCAATTAAAAACAAAAAGGCTTTAAGGGATGAAGATAATCATTATACCTACATGAACCTTGAAGCAATGGAAAGAGCAATGAATGAGCTTCGCCCAAGTGCTTTTAAACTTTGGTGTTATCTTAATAAAAACATGGACGGCTATGAGCAAGGACTAAGCTTCTCTGCTGTCCACAAGTTCTGTAATATGTCACAGAACACTTATCTCGCCGCCTTCAATGAACTCTATGAAAAGAACTATATCTTTGATTACGTATTTCCAAACGGAATTGTCGGTTATCTTTTCGTTGAGGACGGCGGCAAGAATAAACAACAAATGAAGGGAGATAAGAAATGAGTTTTGGAACTGGAATTTTTATTATTGTTGTTTCTTTAATCATTTGTGCCATTATCTGCTTTCTTATCTCTAACGCCTACTCAGAAACTAAACACTATCCTTTAGTATGTGTAATGATGATAATTGGTCTTGCAATTATCGCAGGAGTAGAAATTGGAGTTATTAATTCTTCTATTCAACTTAAAGTAACAGTAATCGACAAATTCACCTCTGGCGGCACATCGTATGTAGTTGTGGAAGATAAATCTGGAGAAATGAGACTTCTTAAAGAAGATGAAGATTGGGCTTCCAGAAAAGTTGGAGAAACAATCCAAATAACTTCTGGCGATTTATAGAAAGCTCTCGATGAGCAAACAACAATAATTATTTACAGTAGAAAGGAGGCTTCTAAATGATACGTATTTTTGTTTTAACCTTTGAATATGGCATTTACATTACAGATGTTCTGCCGTCGGCAGAGATGTTTGAATATTGGCTGACAGTCCCAAGTTTTGGTAAACTAATTCCCCCTATTGACTTCTTTAATGTTGAAAACTTGGATGATTTTGGTAGAAAGCTAGACATTCTTAGAGAAAAGACAAGAGGAGAAAAAGAACTGGTAATCGGAAGCTCTTTGGCTGAGCGGCTTAAAGAAACAGAAACACAACTACCTAAGACCAAAAAAGGTGATAAACCCCTTGCTCCTAATTCTAACCGACTAAAAGCTCAACTTAAATATGTTGGCAAGTATGAGCCTCATCACCGCACAGTAGAGCCGCGGCAAGACCACATCTCTCACCAGTTCAATCAAAATTTAGAGCTTGCGGCGGTGCAACAACAGAAGAAAGAAGAAGAGCTGTTAGCTGAAGATGCTGTTGTAAAAAAAGTTCTTTCAATCTACAAGACAGACAAGCTCTTCATCAGATATCAGTTTACTTCTATGATGAGAGATGCTGTAAAATGCAATTTTAGTTTGAGTCCAAGGCTTGTTCTAGCTTGTCTTTTGAGGGAAGCAGGTTGTAAAGGAGATGAATTAGCTCTTCTTTCTAACTCCGCATTTATTTATCTTTTTGATGAACTCTTTAAAGATTAATGAGTCGGTGCCGCGGCACGATAGAAGACATTAATTAGTTTTCTTTTAACAATTATAAATAACCGTCTACTATAAGGCAATCTCTTTAAATAAAAGAGGTTGCTTTTCTTTTTACTCCTGTTCCTTCCCGAAGGGAACGAACTGACTTAGTTGTGAAGCACGAAGTGCGGAGCAACTCAGTCAGGGGCACATCTTTGCCCGTAGGGCAAAGTGGGTCCAAGAAAAATATCGTAATGGGGCGGCACGATTTAAGATGAGATTTTGGACAGAGATTGACTTCTCTGTCTTTTCTTTAATCTAAACTCTTAACTTTTATGCGAGCCGGCACAACGAGACAAAGATGAGAACTGAAAATTAAAGTGTTCCTTTAAAAGTGAGGGAGAAAGAAGATAATTAATTAAAATAATTTATTGGTACTGAAAAAATTGAAAAAGAAGAAGTATGGTAGAAGAAGAAAGGAGGAAGAGGAGAAAGAAGAAAGAAGGGAAG
>UMJI01049007.1_pt1 | contig 20095 bp, 19 predicted proteins | sample 1965991 | NCBI WGS metagenome assembly UMJI01 (sample SAMEA4836140, study PRJEB28245) | human gut metagenome | biome: gut microbiome; material: fecal sample | place: Denmark | collected 2008
TCATATTTTTGATCGTTTGGCAATTGTGCGGTGTTGCCTTAAACATTTTCAGAGAATTCACACAAAAACAGATGCTTTTATGAAAACACAAGGCAGCCGGCGGAATTTTTCTTTCTGTACCTTACAAAAATGTCACATTCCTCCGGCAAAATGTCACACAAATCAATGGCGGAGCGATGGGATTTCTGATACAATAAAGACAACAACACAGAAGGGGGCAATTGCAAATGGCAATGCTACAAGTAGAATGTTTGAAGAAAATCTATACCACTCGCTTTGGTGGGAATCAGGTGCAGGCACTTTCGGACGTTTCGTTTTCCGTCGAAACGGGCGAATATGTGGCGATCATGGGGGAATCGGGTTCGGGGAAGACCACGCTGCTGAATATTCTGGCAGCCCTCGACCAGCCGACAAGCGGAAAGGTTTTTCTGGATGGAAAAGATTTGACGATGGTCAAGGAACGGGAAATTGCAGCGTTCCGGCGGGATAATCTGGGCTTTGTATTTCAGGATTTCAACTTGCTCGATACGTTTTCCCTGAAAGATAATATTTTCCTGCCGTTGGTGCTGGCTGGGAAGTCGCCGAAAGAGATGGAGTTGCGGTTGAATCCGATTGCGGAACAGCTGGGGATTACGCACTTGCTGGAGAAATACCCGTATGAAGTTTCCGGCGGACAGAAACAGCGTGCAGCGGTTGCAAGAGCGTTGATTTCCAAGCCGAAGCTGATTCTGGCGGACGAACCGACCGGAGCACTGGATTCCAAGTCTACAGATGGCTTGCTGGATGTCTTTTCCGCAATTCATGCGACCGGACAGACAATTTTAATGGTAACACACTCCACCAAGGCGGCAAGCCGTGCAGACCGGATTCTGTTCATCAAGGACGGCGTGCTGTTCCATCAGATTTATCGGGGCGGCTGCACGAATGAACAGTTGTATCAGAAGATTTCCGATACCTTGACGATGTTGGCAACAGGAGGGGAACAGGCATGAAAACGCTCTATTGGAAACTGGCGTGGCACGGCATTTATAAGAACCAGAAAATCTATCTGCCGTTTCTGCTGACCAGTATCGGCATTACCATGATGTATTACATCGTATCCTATCTGACGTATAGCAAAGCCATTTATGAAATGCACGGCGGGCAGGAGATGCAAATGATTCTCTCGTGGGGAACAGGTGTGGTTGCCATCTTTGCAGCGATTTTTCTATTCTACATGAACTCGTTTTTGATGCGGCGGCGAAAAACAGAATTCGGGCTGTATAATATCCTCGGCATGGGAAAATGGAACATCGCTCGGATTTTGTGCTGGCAGAATGGCATGTTGTTTGGAACGTCCATGGTTGGCGGTCTGGGGCTGGGCATTCTGCTGTCGAAGCTCTCGGAACTGATGGCAGCGAAGATGCTGGGCAACAGCAGCCCGATGGGTTTCCGGATTGAACCGAATGCCGTGCGGAATACAGTCTTGCTGACAGCGGTTTCCTATGGCATCATCCTGCTGTATTCGCTCGGACAGATTCACGTTTCCAAGCCGATTGCCCTGCTGCGAGGGGAAAAACAGGGCGAAAAGCCCCCGAAAGCCCGTTGGCTGCTGACGCTCTGCGGATTGGTGATGCTGGGCATTGCGTATTACTTAGCCGTGACAATTCAACAGCCGATTGCTGCCTTTTCGATGTTCTTTCTGGCGGTGGTGCTGGTTATCTTAGCAACGTATCTGCTTTTCATCTGCGGTTCTGTGGCTCTGTGTAAGCTGTTGCAGAAGAATAAGCGGTATTATTACCAGTTACAGCATTTCATCTCGGTTTCGTCCATGCGGTATCGGATGAAGCGGAACGGTTCGAGTCTGGCTTCCATCTGTGTGCTGTCCACAATGGTTCTGGTGATGATTTCCAGCACGCTTTGTTTGTATCTGGGTTCGGAAGACAGCTTGTATCAGCGATACCCAAGGGATATTTTCGTCACAGCCTATTCCGATTTTGACGAACAAGCATTGGAAGAAAAAATTGCAGAAGTCGTATCCCGTTATTCTCTGCAGGAAAAAAACGAAATACACGAAACCACGCTGCAAATCAGTGGGGTGCTGAACGGAAATCGGTTACAGTTTGAACAGGATTCCCTTGTGGATTATGATGACATTGCAATTGTGAAGATATTCACTTTGGAAGAATACAACCGTTTAGCCGGAACGTCGGAAACATTGCAGGATGGCGAAGTATTGCTATCTGTGATAGATGGTTCATATTCCGAAGATACGATTCAAATCGGAACGATGCAGCCGTTTCAGATTCAGAAACAAGTTCCGCAGTTTGTGGATGACGGCGATGCTTTCGCCAATGTCAGCCGGATGCTGTATTTGATTGTGCCGGATATGGCGATGATGCAGGAACTCAATGAACGACAGGCAGAAGCCTATAATGGGTATGCTTCCGTCATTCAATTCTATAAGGGATTTGATTTGGATGCGGATGCAGATACACAGCTTGCCATTCAGGCAGAACTGGAGCAGCAGCTTTTTGATGAAGGTTGCGATTGTGAGAGCCGGGAAGACGGGCGTTCGAGCTTCTATGCCCTGTATGGCGGACTGCTGTTCCTGGGCATTCTGCTGAGTGTGGTATTTCTGTTCGGAACGGTGCTGATTATGTATTACAAGCAGATTTCAGAGGGCTATGAAGATGCTGGACGGTTTGAGATTCTGCAAAAAGTCGGCATGACGAAAAAAGAAATCAAGCGAAGCATCAACTCGCAGATTTTAACGGTCTTTACTGCTCCGCTGCTCATGGCTGGGGTGCATCTGGCATTTGCCTTTCCGATGCTGTACCGGTTGCTGGCGGTGATGGGTCTGATCAATATTTCTCTGTTTGCAATCATAACCGTTGGCGGTTTTCTTGTGTTTGCTGCCTTGTATGCGTTGATGTATAAGTTGACCTCGCATAGCTATTATCAGTTGGTGAAATCATAAATGAAAGAAAAACTTGTTATGGGAATTGGGATTGGCTGCCTGCTGATACTGGCGATTCCAATTGGCATGCTGATTTTGTTGGCAAAGCTGATTTGGAACGGCATGGATGTACTTTTTCGGTTTTGGAGCAGGCGAAAATGAGAGAGAAACAGATTATGGGCGGATTGCTGTGCAGTTGTCTACTTCTCGGCAGCCTGACGGGATGCGGAGCGAATTGGAAAAGCAAGCTGCTGTATGGATACGAAAAGACACTATCCAGCCTAGGCGGCTTTCAGCGAACCAGCAAGCAGCAGCTGTATGGAATGCGGTTGGATGGAGAAGATGCCTATACGGGAACGTATCAGGCAGATTGTCGGAACGTACGGGGGAAAGATGTGGTATTTGGTGGCTGTTCGATTCAGACAAGAACGCTGTGGCTAACCGGAACGGTTGGAGCAAGAAACGGTATTGTAGAAATCTATGTGCTAAACGGCGATAAAGAGAAAGAATATCTGACCCCGAACGAGCAGGGCATGTTCTCTAAAATTATACAGAATCAGGGCGGGAATTGCTATGTGGTGGTAGATTACGCAGATTATACCGGAACGGTGACACTGAGCAGCGAGTATCCGACATAATCGAAAAACAGAATAGAAGAGAGAAATAGAGAACAAAAACAAGAAAAGGACAGGTGAACACCATGCAAGCAGAAGTAAGACGGAAACAAAAAACAACATCCAAAACAAAAAGCTACATTTGCCGTATACTGTTGCTGCTGGGCGTGCTTCTGCTTGCCATGGGGCTTTGGTATGGCGTACAGGGCTATCAGATGTACCGGAACGTCCTTGCAGAAACCCCGATTGCCGAGAAAACCGCTGCGATTGAACAACAGGAATCATTTGTCCCCTATGATGCCCTGCCGCAAATTTATGTGGATGCAGTCATTTCCGTGGAAGACCAGCGGTTTTTCTCCCATTCCGGCGTAGATATTTCGGCGATGATACGGGCACTGTGGAACGATTTGCGAACAAGGTCGTTTGCAGAGGGCGGCAGTACCATTTCCCAGCAGCTGGCGAAGAACCAGTATTTCACGCAGGAGAAAACCTTGCAGCGGAAACTTGCAGAGATGTTCCTTGCTCACGCTTGGGAGCAGGTCTGTGAGAAGCAGGAGCTGTTCGCCCTGTATGTCAACACGATTTACTTTGGAGATGGCTATACGGGCATTTCTGAGGCAGCAGAGGGCTATTTCCACACGACCCCGCAGCAGCTGACGGATTATGAAGCCGTGATGCTTGCCGGACTGCCGAACGCCCCCTCCGCCTATGCGTTGCAGGAGCATGCAGATTTAGCAGAACAGCGGATGCAGCAGGTCTTGCAAGCGATGGTTGCGAATCAGAAGTTGACCCAATCGGAAGCCAACGAGATTTTACAGGAGAAATCGTAAATTTTTTTGAACAGATAGACGAATGTTCCACTTTTGATGGATAATAGAGAGAAATCACAAGATGAGGAGTGGAATGAAGATGCGTATTTGTAGTTTCCCGTTGGATGATGCAGCCATCCAGACGATCCATCCAAAAGATGTCTATCTCATAAAGATGGCGGACGAACAATCTATGGAACTGTTCGTGATGCAAGAAGATTTGCTCACGACTTATTACACCTGCCACATGAGCCCGTATCTATGGAAGAGAATCAAACGGGCGTTCTCCATCTCCAAAAACACAAGCAATGATTTGTGGGAATGGAAATCGAGTGGCAGGGGCGATGATTGGTACTGGAAACGGTCGATTCCGACCCAATATCAAAAAGAACTGGAACGCTTGATTCTGTTAGACCAGTTCTGGGCAAAACAATGGATGTTGCAGCCGGCATTCTGCCCCTCCGTCCTGCGGCTGCTGCATAAATTGGCAAGGAAAAAGAATCCCTGTGCACCGTTCTACAAAGTCTATCGGGCATAACAACTCTTTTACACCCCCTCAACAAAACCCCCGTTTGGAAAAGAATCGGAAAAGAACAGAATCCGAAAAACGGAAAATGTTACCGCAGATTTTCGCACTGTTCATAGAATCCCGTTGACAAAATGCAGAAAAAATGATACAATTATAACAATCATTTGCATGTTCCGGCAAAATCCGGACATGCTTTCTGTAAGAAAATTTCTGATGGGAGGTTCTGTTTGATGAAACGGAGAATTGGAATTTTGACCAGCGGCGGCGATTGCCCGGGACTGAATGCAACCATTCGTGGCGTTGCAAAGGCATGCTACCAGATGCTGGGGACGGAAAATGTAGAAATCGTTGGCATTTCAGACGGCTACTATGGACTGATTCACAATATTTGCAAGGAAATGAAACCGGATGACTTTTCTGGGATTCTGACCCGTGGCGGTACGATTCTGGGAACAAAACGGCAGCCGTTCAAGATGATGAAAGTCATTGGCGATGACAATATCGATAAAGTAAAAAATATGAAGAAAACCTACCAGAGCCAGAAGCTGGACTGCCTGCTGACACTGGGCGGAAACGGCACGCACAAGACCTCACAGCTGCTCTCAGAAGAGGGGCTGAACGTCATCGGCTTGCCAAAGACCATTGACAACGACATCTACGGGACAGACGTTACCTTTGGATTCCATACGGCAGTGGACATTGCAACGGATGCAATTGACCGCCTGCACACGACTGCAAACAGCCACTCCCGGATTCTGCTCTGTGAAATCATGGGCAACAAAGCCGGCTGGCTGACCCTGAATGCCGGAATTGCCGGCGGTGCAGACATCATTCTGATTCCGGAGATTCCGTATGACATTGACAAGGTTTGCAAGTCGGTTCTGAAGCGGAGCGAAAGCGGCAAGAACTTTTCGATTATTGCCGTTGCAGAGGGCTGCTTTGACAAGGAAGAAGCCAAGCTGAAAAAGAAAGAACGGGCAAGACTCCGTGCAGAAGCGGGCGTGGTCACCGCAACCAACCGCATCGCTGCACAGATTCAGCAGAAAACACAACTCGAAGCACGGGTTTGTGTGCCGGGGCATATGCTGCGGGGCGGCAGTCCGAGTGCATACGACCGGATTCTTGCAACCCAATTCGGCGTATACGCTGCACAGCTGATTAAAGAAGAACACTATGGCATGACAGTTGCCAAGGTGGGCGGAACGATTACCGCCAATCCGCTGGCAGAGATTGCCGGAAAGACGAAGTTCGTCACACCGGATGACCAGCTGGTTGCAACGGCTCGGAATCTGGGCATTTCGTTCGGCGACTAATTTTTCATCCAAGCATATCATGAACAAAAAGACTGGAGGATACAGAAGTCTGCTCCAGTCTTTTTTTGTCGTTCCAGAAACTTTTTTACAGAACTGCGTGACCCAATCAGAACCAATTCGGTCTATGGAGATGAAAGGTGGTGGATACCATGCAGGAAGAAACCCTATTAGATTTATATTTCTCCCGTTCGGAAACGGCACTGGAGCAGACCAAACAGCAATACGGAACATACTGCTATGCGATTGCCTACCGCATTCTCTCACAGCCGCAGGATGCAGAGGAGTGCGAAAATGAAACCTACTGGAAAGCATGGCAGGTGATTCCGCCCAATCGACCGCACTCTCTGAAAGCATTTCTCGGAAAAATCACCCGAAACCTCGCCCTGCACTTCTGGGAGCGAAACCACGCCGCAAAGCGTGGCGGAAACGCTGTGGATTTGGCACTGGACGAGTTGACAGAATGCATTCCGGCGAGCGACTCCGTGGAGCAGGCAGCCGATGCAGTGGCTCTACAGGCATGCTTGCAATCGTTTTTGCAGCAGCTGCCAAGAGCAACCAGAATCATATTTGTGCAGCGGTATTGGTATTTGAACTCGATTGCAGAGATTGCCCAGAAAAATGGCATCGGGGAGAGCAAAGTGAAAATGATGTTGCTGCGGACAAGAAAAAAACTGAAAGCAGCACTCGAAACGGAGGGGATTTCGATATGAGGAAAGACAGAGAAGCAGCCAAACGGCTTTTGCATGCCATCGGGGACATTGACGACCCGTATTTATTAGAAGCGGAGGAACAGCCTATGAAACAGACGAAGAAGCAGATTTCCAACCGTTGGATGAAATACATTGCCGTGGCAGCCTGTGCAGGAATTGTGCTCACGTCTGGGATTTTGATTCAGCAGGAACGAAACAAGTCACATCTTACGCCCGCTACCACGCAGACAGATTCAGCCACGACCGAAGAAAGCGTGCAGATTCCCAACCCGTTCATTCCCTGTGCGACGCTACAGGCAGCGGCGGACATCGCTGGCTTTTCGCTGGATGCTCCGGATGCCTATGAGGCATATGACCACACGACCATTCAGGCAATCGAAGGGGAAATGATTGAGGTGATTTATGAAGATGCAAGCGAAACCGAGGGCTTGCGAATTCGGAAAGGCATTGGAACAGACCCCATCAGCGGTGACTATAATCGTTATGACAGCGAGGAAACACAGACGATTGCAGGTGTTTCGGTTTCCATCCGGAAAAACGGCGACTTGATTTTCGTGGCAGAATGGACAGATGGCGGATATGCCTATTCGATTACTTCAGAGAATGGCTTGACGGCGGACGAGTTGGAAACACTATTTTCCCAAATCCACTGATACAGAAAAGAGGGAGCAGATTGAAATTAGACCGACTGATTGGGATTCTCTCCGTGCTGCTGCAACGGGAGCAGGTCACAGCGTTTGAACTGGCGGAGAAGTTCGAGGTATCCCACCGCACGATTTTACGGGATATGGATGCCCTGTGCTGTGCAGGAATTCCCATCGTAACCGAAAAAGGACGAAACGGCGGCATTCGCATTATGGAGGGCTACAAGCTCGATAAAACCGTCCTGCTGCAAAGCGAGATGCAGGCGATTCTTGCAGGGCTGCAAAGTCTGGACAGCATCAGCGGCACGCATCGCTATCGACAGCTGATGGAGAAGCTCTCTGTATCAACCGCCAAGACGATTCCGGCAGAGCATCCGGTTTTGATTGACCTCTCCGCATGGGATTCCGGAGCGGTTTCCCAGAAAATCGAACAGATTCAGGCGGCAATGGAGCAGAATTGCAAGATTTCGTTTTCTTACTTCGCCCCAAGCGGCACGACCTCCCGTGAAATCGAACCCTATCACTTGATTTTTCAGTGGGGGCACTGGTATGTCTGGGGCTATTGCAATCTGCGGCAGGACTATCGGCTATTTAAGCTGACTCGTATCACGGATTTACAGATCGAGCCGGAGCAGCGAGCCGCTCGCAGCGTGCCAGCATACACGCCCGACCCCATGCTGCCGGAAGAGCCAGCTGTTCCCGTGTTGGTGCGGTTCTCCGCAGCGGTGAAATGGCGAGTGATGGATGATTTCGGAACAGAAGCCCTCCAGACAGAGCCGGACGGCAGTCTGTTGGTGTCGGTCTGCTGGCAGGATTTGCAAGCGTTGTATTGGCGATTGCTGGCATACGGCGAACAAGTGGAAATTTTAGAGCCACCAGAAGCACGGGCAGACTTTGCAGAAATGCTGCGAAAAATCTTGAAAAAGTATGCGGAAACATCAGGCGGTTTTTGATGGCAACACGGGCAAATTTTACAGAAATATTGTGAAAAATTCTGAATATTCAGATTTTATTCAAAAAATAAATCCGCATTGGAAATGAAATTCTGCTATCCTATCAATAGTGTGATGCGTCAATGTCTTAGAAAGGATGCATTGACTGTTATGGTACTCTATTTGTTATTTCTCATTTTCTGCAATCTCATTTGTTATGTGATTGCTTATTTTGTAAGGGGGGATGAAGAAAAACCGATTCCTTCTCATTGGGTCAAGTGCGGAATCACAACGGTTTTGGAAATCGTCCTGCTGTTCATCCTGCGGGGGATTGCAACGGCGTTTTTCGATGCGGACAACCAGCCGTTTGCAGTCGCTCCGCTGCTCGTCACGCTGCTGCTCGTTGGCTTGGGAACGGCGTTTTCCAGACGGAGCACCACCTCCAACCTGCGGAACTATCTGCGGAAAGCGGCATGGATTGCCGGTGTCGTGTTTGTGCTGGAGAGCTTTGTGTTTCATTACACCAGCTTCACCACCCATCCGGAAACAACGGATTTGGTGCTGTCACAGGCGGAAATTAACGATGCTTCGGCAGCACAGATTGTCGATGATACCATTCAGATTTCCGGAAACTGTACGCTGACGTTTTCCAACTTGGAACAAAATCCGGATTTTCGCTATTTGATTCTCAATATTGACGGAGAAGATCATTATTATAATGTAAGTTGCTCCATCAAGGACGACAACTTGAGCAATCGGTTTGAACAGGCAGGGAAGTCGCAGGGAACTGGAACGTATTCGAGCATCCGGTTTTCGATGCTGCCGTATCAGACCTTACATACCGTGCAGCTGCAGTTCACGGATGTAAACGCTGCACTGGTGCTGCACAACGGGACGTTCCACACCGCTGTTCCGTATCATTTTTCCGCTGCACGATTCTTTTTGATTGTCATCATTGCACTGGTGCTGACAGCCTGCAAGCAGTTCCGCATCTGGAACATTCGCTATCGGGCACACAGCTGGAAGCACAACCTTGCCGTACTGGCAACGCTGTTCGGCTGCATGGTAAGCGTGTTAGCGTTCCGTGTGCCGGATTTGGAGGCGACCACGTTAAATGACCCAATTGACATCAACAACGTCTATGCGATGACGCTGGATGCGTGGGAAAAGGGACAGACCAATATGGACTTAACGCCCTCGGAAGAGTTGCTGCAATCGGAAACACCATATGACAACTCGAACCGAGAGGGCGTTTATTACAACTGGGACTATGCTTTTTATAATGGGAAATATTATTGTTACTTTGGCTGTGCTCCAGTTGCCCTGCTGTATGTGCCGTATTACGAGCTAACAGGGAACGTGTTGCCGCTGAACTGGGCGTACTGCATCATGACAGAAGCCGTCATTGTGACGCTGTTCGGCTTGATTCTGACGCTGGTGCGAAAGTTCTGTAAGCGACCGCCACTGATTTTGTTATTGCTAGGGCTGGTTTCTGCCGTGGCGGGAAGTGGTGTGCTGTTTGGCTTGAACTACAGTGACCGCTATCATCTCTGCATTTTAACGGGGATGTTCGGGCTGTTCCTGTCGCTCTGGATGGGCTTTGCAGCGATGGATTCCAGTTATGCCGTCCGGACAACCAAACAGCTGCGAAAATTGTCGCTGCAACGTGCCAAGAAGGACAACGGGGAACATCTGGAACAGGAAGAAATCCCGATGCCAGTTTCTCCGTACACCGTAAAGAAACGGGGGAACTGGAAGCGGTTTGTCCTGCTGGCAGTCAGTGCAATTGGAACGGTGATTACCGCCGCCTCCCGTCCGAATATGCTGCTTTATGTCCTGATTTTAGTGCCGGTATTTCTGCACCTGCTGTTCCGGAAAGACCTCAAACTTTCCGCAAAAATCACCAGTGCCGCTTGCTATCTGATTCCGGTTGCAGCCGGAGCAGCAGCAATCATGTGGTACAATAAAATCCGGTTTGACGACCCGTTCCAGTTTGGGTCGATCTATCAGATGACGGTAGACAACACCGCTGCCAATAAGATTACGCTTTCCCGACTGCCGGCGGCAATTGCCGTTTATTTCTTCGGCGGACTCGACCAGTTGAATGATTTCCCATTCCTGCGGACAAAGTATTCCAACATTGCAAACCGACAGATGTATTTGTATGTTGAGGGAACGATAGGTGCATTCACACTGCCATCGGTTCTGCTGGGGGCATTGAGTTTCCCGTTTGTTTGGAAGCGTTGGAAGCGGAAGCATTCCGGTTTCGTTCGCCGTGTGATTCTTGCAATGATTGCAGTGTTAGCGGTTGCGTTGGCGTGGGTCGATTTCAGCATGGCAGGAGTGATTCTGCGGTATGCACTGGACATTTTAGTGATTTTGAGTGCCCTCTCCACGATTCTGCTGTTGCAAGTGCCATCCTTGCTGAAAACCTATCATGCCAGCTTGGCACGGGTCAGCGAAAAGGTGATTGCAGCGGCAATGGTGGGAACAGTTGTCGTGTGCCTGTGCATTTTGATTGCCTCTGGAGAGAGCGTTTCTCTGTTCAAGGCACATCCGACCATCTGGAACACCTGGAAAGAAATTTTTGTATTTTGGAGATAAGAAAAGACTTACATTGACGACGAATCACACAGTTTGATATGTGAACAAAAAACAGCAGGGACATCCAACCGATGTACCCTGCTGTTTTTGTTTTTGTAAAGCCTTCCCGGAAAGGGGAGGTGGGCAGCGAAGCTGCTCGGAGAGGTGACCCCTCTGTCATTCTGTGACAGTGCCCTTTTTCAGGAGCGACAGCGTTCCTTAGTTCTTCTTTTCTTCGTGATATTCCTTTTCGGTGTTGACTGACCAGATGTTCTTCTTGTCCTTCTTGCCGGAAATGATGTTGTCGACTGCTTCAAAGGAAGTTGCCATAGAGTGATCCATGTTGTTGTAACGGTGCTGACCGTTTCTGCCGACACAGTAGAGGTTTTCAAACTGATTCAGATAGGCAATCAGGTCATCAATCTGTGCATAGGTATCGAAGTAAGCCGGATATGCTTTCTTGACCTTTTCTCTGTGGGAGTCCTTGACATCCGACGGCGAGCTGATAACACCCATAGAAACAAGTTCCTTGATTGCCATGTTGATGCAAGCCTTGTCATCCATGTTCCAGAAGCTGTCGCCCTCTGCACAGAAGTATTCCAGACCAATCCAAACGGTGTGTTCTGGGTCTTCAACCATGTACGGTGACCAGTTGTTGAAAATCTGAATCCGTCCGAGTTTCACGCCGACATCCTGTACATAAATCCAGCAGTCCGGAACGATGTTGCCGAGGGTTGGGATATTGGTTTCGTTCTTCAGATTCAGCTTGTCGACCAGCAACCCAACGGTGACGAAATCCCGATACGGCAGACCCTTTGCAATGGCTGCGATGTTGTTCGGAACGTCATTCATACCAGCCACCAAATCCTTCAGCGGCATGGAGGAGATGAACAAGTCGCCTGCAATTTCCTGTTCCTTGCCGTCCTGCTTGTAGGTCAGGGAGAGAATCTTGCCGGTCTTGTCGGTGTGAATCTGGGTGACTTCGCTGTTCATGAGAATCTTACCGCCCATTTTTTCAATTTCGGAAGCGGTGATTTCCCAGAGCTGACCCGGGCCATACTTCGGGTAATAGAATTCTTCAATCAGGGAAGTTTCCACCTTGCGGTTGGTCTTATTCGGATTCAGCTTGGAGAACATATCCTTGATAACGGCAGTGATGGACAAGCCCTTGACACGCTGCGAGCCCCAGTCTGCGGAGATTTCTCTCGGATGGCGACCCCACAGCTTTTCGGTGTAGCCCTCGAAGAACATGGAATACAGCTTTTTGCCGAAGCGATTGATATAGAAGTTTTCCAGAGAGGATTCTTCCTTTTTGCCGATGGTGCTCTTTAAGTAGCTGCATCCGGCTGCAACGGTAGTAGCGAAGCCCATGTTCTTGATGGTATCCCACTTCAGGGAAACCGGATAGTCAAAGAACTTATGCTTATAATAAATTCTGGATACCCGATTCCGCACCAGCATGACACGGTCGGTTTTTTCCGGGTCTGGGCCGCCGGCAGCGAGTTTCTTTTCCCGATGCAGCTTGATGTCATCGAACGACGGCTTGCCCTGACGTGGCATCATCTTCTGCCACCAGTCCATAACCTGCTGGTCTTTGGAGAAGAACCGGTGTCCGCCAATGTCCATGCGGTTGTTTTTATATTTTACGGTTTTCGAGATACCGCCGATGGCATTGCTTTCTTCTAAGATGGTGATGGAATACTCCTTTGGGGCACGCTGGAGCAGCTCATAGGCTGCGGTCAACCCTGCCGGCCCTGCACCAATAATCACTACGTTTTTCATGATGGTAATACCTTCCTTAATTTGATAGATGTTTTTCATTTGCTTCCATCCACATTCCCTGTATTCGGGATAGAAAATCATGGTTTATTTTTTTGTAGATGGGTAAACAAACAGACAATTTTGGGCTTCTTCACAAAAAAACTGTAAATCTCGGTTGATTTTTTGTGGATTGCCAAACAAATTTATTATATCATATTTTCAGAACGCTGTCAACAAAATGAGCGGTTTTTAAATCTTTTTTCTTTTTTTACAAGATTTCCGGTTTGGTTTGTGGTAGAATCAGAGATAGAAAAAGGAGGAATGCGAGATGCAAAAAGCATATCAGAAAAGAGAGCATGAAATTTATCTGGAGAACGAAGCCGGCGAGCGAATCGCAGAAATTTTGTTTCCGGAGGTAGAACCGAAGGTCTATTGCATTCAGCGGACGTTTGTGGACGACAGCCTGCGGGGGCAGGGGGTTGCCGGAACGCTGATGGAGCTTGCGGTGCAGACGATTCAGGAGCAGGGCGGAACGGTCACGGCGACGTGCTCGTATGCCCAGCACTGGCTGGAGAAGCACGCCAAGTAAACAGAGCCACAGAAAAATCCGCATCGGAGCAGGGGTGTTCCGGTGCGGATGATTTTTTTATTTGTAGCAAGTTTTGCAGGGTTCATATCCCTGTGCAACGGCTTGGCTTTCCGGAATTTCTCCAATGATCGTCCAATCGCCATGGACTTTCTTGTGATATTTTTTCCCGTTTTCCGTGATGATGACGGTTTGAACGCTGCTGTTTGCATCTGGGGTAATCGTTGGGGCTTGTGTTGGAGCTTCTGTTGCAGGGGGCAGCGTAGTTGCAACTGTGGTGGTTGGTTTTGGCTGTTCTGTGGTGACGGTTGTCGATTCTGTTGTCGCTGGTGAAAATTGAATGGAATCGATGATTTCATCAATATAATCAGAGAGAATCGTCTTTTTCCCGAACATATTATTTGTAAATTGAATACAATACAAATAGTCGTTACATATAATTGCAAACACATTAGAAGAACATCCAATCATAGTTCCTTCAAATTTGATTGCAGGTTGTCCATCAATTTCTATATTATCATAGTCACTATACTTTTCATATTTAGAAATCAAACCACTATAAAAACTAGAAAAAGATTCTTTTATAAAAGTTTGTTTTTCTTCTCCAGATAAATCGGAAACATTGATTCCAAGTTGTACTGTACTCAACATGATAAGTCCGCCATCGCTTTGATACCAGTAATGACAAGAACTATTTTCTTCATTTACTTTATGCTCCCAGCTGGAATCGCATAAAAATGATAAACCATCAATGGTTTCTGTTTTGTCAAGATTGGCTTTCGGAACATCTTTCGTGGCTGTTGTTGTAGTCGGTGCATATGTGGTCGTGGTAGCAGCCGTGGTTGTAACGGGTGCGTCTGTGGTAGTGACCACCGTTTCTGCGGAGCTGCTCTGTTCGGCAGTGGTTTGATTTCCGCAGCCGGAGAGTCCAAGTGCACACAACATGGTCAGTAATACAATCATCCCTTTTTTCATACTTTTGCATCCTCCAAATAAAAAATAAAATACCCGATTTTATTATTTTATCATATATTTCGAGAGATTGCAAGGATTTTCTCGCTTTTTCGGATCGGGAATATTCCAATAGATGGTTTTGTTTTGCCTTTAAAGGAGCACCCGTCCAATCAGGCTTTCGTAGATGTCGGCATTTTCAGAGCGTGGTTCTTCTTGTTTTGTTTTTTTGTGGGGTGTTCCCTCGGACTGATTCCAATAGAGCAGGGTGCTTTTCCAGTTGGTAATGGGCTGCTGATTTTTCGTCATCCAGCCCGTTTCCGTATAGTAATCATAAAACTTCTGGACATCCACGCAAAGCCCCTCTTGTTCTGCAAACGTCTGAATCTCTATCAGCGTTGGAATCTTTTTACTGGTTGCATCTAAGATAGATAGATTTCTTTCTTCTTTTTCTTCTTGTTCTTCTATCTTCTTATTCTGTTGCCCGTTGCTTGCCGTTGGCTTGTCCATGGTTTGCCCCTCGTTTGACCGCAGGCTTGCCCCTGCCTGAAACAAATCGAAGTTTTTAATCGCAAATACGGTACAATTTGGGTATGCAGTCTTTGCCACACACCCTGCCGCTTCAAGGTGTTTGATGGCAGTCCGCACCTTTTTGACAGATAGTCCGGTTTTCTCCGCCAGCCGTGTGTAACTGGAAACCATACCGCCCCTTGGAACAGGAATTCCGTGCCAGCTGTTCGGGACAATATCCGCTTCAATGAGCAGCCGTACAAAGACTGCCACGGTGTTTGCATCGTCAGACCATTCCCAGTTCCGAAAAAAGAGCCGTGGTAATGTTACATAGCCGTTTTCTAGCATCGCTTCTCACCGCCTAATATTTTGCATGAAATATTGTTGGTTTGCAGGTGAATGGATAATATCATCAAAAATTCCTCCCTTTCTTGTATGACTGGAGGTTGCCGAGATGGACAGCCCCCTTCATATTACAGGGATTTTCGGGAAAAACTTGTATGCAAACGTACAAGTTTCGAAACGAATTTACAGCTTTGTCAAAAAAATTGGAGGATGCGACAAAAATAAATCTAAAAACTTGTATGAAATGCCGAACGGATGGGAGCAACTTTGTGAATAAAATCAGAATGCAGTGTGTATTTTTGCTTCATAAATCGCACGCCGATACAAAAACAGGTAGAAAAAAATCGTCAGTTCACAATGGCATCCCGATAGGGCGGTTATTTTTTTGTCGTGGTAAGTGTCGTATCAATTTTCCCATCCAAAACAAAAACCGCCTGACTTCGGGAACATCCCGAAATCAAGCGGTTTTTCTCTGGTCTGAGTGACCGGACTTGAACCGGCGGCCTCTACCACCCCAAGGTAGCACGCTACCAACTGCGCCACACCCAGATAAACGGGGAAGCGTGCCACTGCACGCAGTTCCCCCAATTGCATATAAAAACTTAGTGATTCAAGCCGTTCCGCAGAGCATCGGCACAATCATCGCCAACTTCTGCACTGACGATTTCCAGTGCATTGCAGTCATACTGGAACCGCAGAACAAAGGCAACCATGCCCGGGTTATCTGCAATCCGGAACGATACGGTTACTTCATCGCCCTGCTTTGCAGTAACAGAATCCGCAGTCAGCACAAAGTCGCTTGCATTGGTTGCAGTCTGTGCTTCTGGTGTTGCATCGCCGACCGTAATGCAGCCGTTGGTGACAGACGGAACGAGTGTCTTTGCATCCCAGTTTGCAAATTCAGAATTATACTGCGAGTCAGACAGGTGGATGACATAGTTGCCGTCCGGAGTGGTTTCCTTTACCTTAAAGGTAACGTTGATCATATCGCCATTGAATACGATATCCTGCGACTTGGTCATATCCATCCAGTAAGCCTGGAAAGTATCCAGCTTTTCGGTGTAAGAGGAAGCAGCATTCTGGTTCGGGTCAACCACTGCACCGCCGTTGCTGCTCGGTGTGGTAACAACTTCGGTGACAACCTTGCCGTTATCGTCCACAACCTTGTTGCCGCTGTCATCGGTTACTGCTGCATAAGAGGTAACGACTTCGCTGTTGCCATTAGAAGCACTGTTGCCATTAGAAGCGTTGTTGCCGCCACCATTGGAAGCGTTGCCATTTGCCGGTGTTGCGGAATTGGAAGAGCCGCCTGCTGCGGTAGTAACAGCATTGCCGTTGCTGTCGGTTGCTTCGGTAGCATCCTGACTGCTGTCGCTAGAGCCATTCTGGTTGCCCCATGTAAATTCAATTTCTTTTACCATGAAATCAGTTGCACCGGATGCCAGAACTTCATTTCCGCTTGCATCGGTCACAGCTTCGCCCTGTGCATCGGTTTCAACCGGCAGGGTTGCTGCGGAAACTTCTGCGGCATCGCTGTTCTTGCTGCTGGAATCGTTATCCCCTGAGCATCCAACTGCGGCCATGCCCAAAAAGCAAGCCAGAAGAACTGCAATCCCTTTTGTTGTTTTTGATTTCATATAAATCTTCCTTTCTATTTTTCAATCCGAACAGTCCACAGATGGGACGGGATTCACTTTCAAAGACGGTATTGCAAAAATTACAACGACCTCTATTATACTGCATTTTGTTCCGTTCGTCAAGTATTTTTTCGCTTTTTCTGTGGAACGTGTTTATTATACTGCATTTTTTTTGGTTCGTCAAGTCCTTTTGAGAAAATATCATGCAGCTTTCACACAAATTGCACAGTATTTTCGTGTGGAATTGCAGAACTGCTGTGAAACCATACAAGCTAGCGGAAATTTCCATACTTTTTTCCAAATCATCACAAAACCATTTGCAATTCAACGCAAAAAAGGGTATACTAAAAGAAAAAGAAAAAAGAAAAAACGGACAAAAAGGGGAAGTGGAACATATGAAAGAAAAAGAAACCACAAATGCAATGTCTTGTCCAACCAAATCGCCGGAGGCATCCGCCCGCTGGAAAATGATTCTGTCCGGCGTCATCTTTCTGGTGCTGGTGGTCGCCGTGACCATCCTGATGATACCGGTGATGCGTCTGATGATGCAGGAGGGCGGAAAAGAGCAGCTGATTGCAAAAATCCAATCTTATGGCATTTTTGCACCGCTGTTGTTTGTCCTGTTGCAGGTAATTCAGATTGTCGTTGCCTTTATTCCGGGAGGGCCAATCCCGATGATTGGCGGAGCGGTGTTCGGCATGGTGCCGGGGATTCTGCTCAGTCTGGCAGGGTCATTCCTGGGAACAGCAATTGTCTATTATCTGGTGCAGTGGATTGGACGACCGCTTTTGAATCTCTTTGTAAAAGAAGAGCACCTCGAACGGTTTTCCTTTTTAAAGAACCGGCGGAAGATGGAACGCATTGTGTTTCTATTATTTTTGTGTCCGGGCTTGCCGAAAGATGCCCTGACGTACATTGTCGCCTTTAATAAGACGATTCCGCCGCTGCCGTTGTTTTTTCTGACAACGATTGCCCGATTTCCGGCGATGGCATTGACGGTGAAGATGGGCAGCAGCTTATGGGAAGGCAACTGGAAGATGGTGGCGTTGGTCGTTGGCATTCTGATTTTGATTGCAGTGGCTGGCGGCTTGATTCGCTGGCATCATAAAAAGAAACATGGAAAAAGCCTTTGACGGCTCGAACATATCAAAGCAGGCAGGCGAAAGAATCGTGCTGCCTGTTTTTTTGCAGTTTTCTGATTGATTCTTGTTGATTTTGGCATCTTAATCGGAACTGTGCAGCGTTGGCACTCGATTCACTGGTATCACAAACAGAAACATGAAAAACGTCTTTGATGGCTCAAACATTCCCAAGCAGGCAGGCGAAAGAAATCGTGCTGCCTGTTTTTGTGCAGTTTTCTGGATGATTCTTGCTGTTTTTTCTCTTTTCAACAGAATTTTGCGGAACAAATCGCAAAAACCAATCAAAATCCTGTGCAATCCTGCAAGTTCTTTCAAAAAACATCAAAAATCAGTCGTCCTGCTCGCAATTAGAATGGAATTGTGGAAAAATAATTGTACAATCTGCATAAAACTGAAAACGTTTTCTTATGCAAATGACTGATTTTCGGCGTTTTTGAATTTTTTTGACGGAAAAGGCTTGCATTTTCGTTAGAACTGTGTTAGAATAAAACCATCGAAAGAACAGAACGAAATCAAACGAAAAAGGAGATGACCAAACGTGCTTGCAGAAGAACGACACGCTTTGATTTTGGATTTGGTCAATCAGCAGGGAAATGTAAAATTAACCGAATTATGCAGTCGGTTGCACGCATCCCAGTCCACCATTCGGCGGGATTTGCTAGAGCTTTCCGAACAAGGTCTGCTGACCAAAGTTCATGGCGGAGCAATTTCCAGGAATGAACGTTTCTTTCCGGTGGAACACAATATGGAGGAGAAAGCAAATCTCTATATTGCAGAAAAAACTGCAATTGCCCGATATGCAGCATCGCTGCTCGAAGAAGGCGACTTTGTTTATCTGGATGCCGGAACGACCACAGAAAAGGTGATTGATTTCATCCCACTGAAAAAAATCACGTTTGTGACCAACGGCTTCCTGCACGCCAAGCGGCTGGCACAGCGTGGCTTTCAGGTCTACATCCCAGCCGGAGCAGTCAAAGCTGCCACCGAGGCAATCATCGGAGCAGAATGTGTGCTGAGCCTGCAAAGCTATAACTTCACCAAGTGTCTGATGGGCGTGAATGGAATCTCGCTCACGGCTGGCTTATCCACACCGGATAAGGGCGAGGCAAGCGTGAAAAAAGCTGCGATTCACCAATCCAAGCAAGTTTATTTTCTGGCAGACCACTCCAAATTCGACCAGATTTCAGCCATTACCTTTGCACACCTGAACGGCGTGCAGATTATTACAGACCGGCTTCCCGACCAGAAATACCGTTCGGAAGCCACGATTCGGGAGGTTTTGTAAATGATTTATACCGTTACTTTTAATCCGGCAATTGATTATATCGTCCACACCGGAACGATGCAAGTGGGACAGGTCAACCGCTCGCAGGGCGAGGAACTGTATTTCGGCGGAAAGGGCATCAATGTTTCGTTTGTCCTGCACGAACTGGGCTTGCCCTCCAAGGCACTGGGCTTTGTGGCAGGGTTCACAGGAGCAGCCATTGAAGCAGGCATTCAGGAGCAGGGCATTGCAACCGATTTTGTTCATCTGGACAGCGGTTTTTCCAGAATCAACGTCAAAATTAAGTCCGGCGAGGAAACCGAGCTGAACGGACAAGGCCCGAACATCTCAGAGGCAGCCGTTGCAGAATTGTTTGAAAAGCTGAATCAGTTGCAAGACGGCGACATCCTGATTCTGGCAGGCAGCATTCCGAACACCATGCCAGCAGACAGCTATGAAAAGATTCTGGCACATCTTTCCGATAAGAACATCAAAGTGGTCGTGGATGCCACGAAAGACCTGCTGCTGAAAGTATTGCCGTATCATCCATTCCTGATTAAACCAAACAATCACGAGTTGGGCGAGCTGTTCGGCGTGACACTCCACAGCATCGAAGAAATTGCAACCTACGCGAAAAAGTTGCAGGAAATGGGTGCACAGAATGTTCTGATTTCCATGGCAGGCGATGGAGCACTCTTGATTGACGAAACCGGAAAACAGCACGTCTGTGGCGTATGTAAGGGCACGGTGAAAAATTCCGTCGGTGCAGGTGATTCCATGGTTGCCGGATTTGTGGCAGGTTCGATGCACGGCGATTATGAAGCAGC
>UMJI01058159.1_pt1 | contig 20021 bp, 30 predicted proteins | sample 1965991 | NCBI WGS metagenome assembly UMJI01 (sample SAMEA4836140, study PRJEB28245) | human gut metagenome | biome: gut microbiome; material: fecal sample | place: Denmark | collected 2008
ATATGCTCTGGTTTCTTTTACCGTTTCCGTACCCCACGGAGCCGCACTCTGTATCTGTGCGGATGCTGACAACTGTGTCTGTGCAGATACCGGCAGAATATTAACCCACACCAGAAACAGGCACAATGGGAGCAGGCAGCATATGATCCGCCGGAACTGTTTTTCTCTTTTCTCTTCCATAAAATTCTTTCCTTTCCTTTTTTCTTCATTATAGCAAGGCCATCTGCCATTCTCAACAAAATTTTATCGTTTTGCCCGGTATTTTTTACGGAGATATCGACCTGCCTATGACAGGTCTTTTTTCTTCCAGTTTCCTGTTTTACTGCTTCCCGGAGCCAATAAGGCACTGGACTCGTTTTTGTTTGTCAAACTCCAGCAGAAATAGCTCACATTTGTCTGATCCAGCCTTTTCAGCCATTTCCCGGTATTTATCGTACTGATCTGACCATTGCCACTCGCATCCGACATGCTCATTATGGCTCCATTCATTTGCATAAAAATGCAGAGAATACATGATATTTTTATAATCCTTGATCGGACTGTCCGCCACTTCGTTGTGCGTTCCGTCCGATCCAAGCTGCGACCATGTCGGCGTGCCTGTTTTTACATTCTCATATGAAACAATAATAAAAACATTTATATAACTATCACTTTTTTAAATGGCAAGGTTTTAAACGATTAAAAGTGATCGTTGAAGGTGATAGTTGTAATATTAAAAAACACCCCCAAGCGCAATTAAATTAGTAATATTTACTAATTTTCTTTGCATTTGGGGGCGTTTTATTCTTTCTTGTTTGGACTATTTAGCCAAAAATGGCTGATTATTTATAATTTACGACTATACATACTTCGCTGTGAATGTATTGAATTTATCAGCATTTACGCAATAATTCGCAACTTTCAATTGGCAAAGTGATAGTTATAAGTGATAGTTGTAACAACTCGAAAAGAAATAAAACAATTTATAATATTACTTCTTTTCCTTTCATATCTCGAATAAAAGCAGTATGTTCTGCTTGAGAAATATAGTATTCTTTTCCTATTTTAACGCCATATTCCATTTGATACATTAGTTTTAACATTTTAAGTGCTTTCCCATTTTCACAATTATATATTTTCATAATATCTGTTTTTCCAATCATTTTGGGCAAACGTGATTCAATAGATTCTAAGCACGTTTTCACTATATCATCTATTGTGCTTTTATCAATTAATGAATAATTTTGTTTCTCTTTTTTATTTTTATCTTCTTTGTGCAAAATATATATTACCTCCTATTTAGTCCCAGTACTACCAATTCCACCACGACTTACATCTTCTAAATGTGTAACTTCTTTAAACAAAATATCCGGTTGAATTTTATTAATGCGGAACTGACAAATTCTATCATTTTTATGGATAATTGTGTCTTTCATTGCAATAACTGGATAAAACCATTGATCTGTATCTCCGCTATAACTATTATCAATTACAGCGAAACTATTCGTCTGGATTATTTTAAACTTTTTGTATGTACTACTTCTTGGTACAATATTTGCTTCATATCCTTCTGGAAGCTTCATGCCTACTCCCAATGGAATAAGGTGAAATTCACCTTTATGTAATTTTACGGTTTCTGCTGAACGTAAGTCAATCCAATTTGATTTATTTCCACCTACATATTCTAATTTATCAATCTCTTTGTCGAAATATTTAATTCTAATTTCTTTCATGTTTATTTATCTCCTTTTATGATTTTACGTATTTTCATTTCATTGATAATACTATCTAATTTTTTATTTACAATCTGTAATACTTTGTTATTTTTATGATATTCTTGATCATAATATGCTGCATATAACATATCTGAATTACAATCAATAATATCATAAGCAATGTAATTATCTTTTATAGATGCAATCAAAGATAGAATAATAATTGATTTTTCTTCGTATTTATATAACGGAAGGTTTAACTTGTAATAATTACCATGTTTTACAAAGTCATATTTCAATAATCGCATGTCTGAACATTCTTTATGTAGTTTTAATTCTTTCATTTATTATCTCCAATCTTTTTCTTTAAATAGCAAATATATTGGTTCCAATATCCTTCTGAATGTATAAATTCTTTACCTTTTAACATTTTACGTTTCATAACATCTCTTATATTTTCTGTCCTATATTGCTTATTTTTTGCAATTTCAGAGTCTATAAACTCTCTTGTATAATATGAGATAGTCAATTTATCCTTTTGTGGAATAGAATCAATTATAGATTTATATTCTTCTAATTCTTTAAGCGGTATATCGTATTTTAATTTTGGGAGATTCTTGGAGCTAAATGGCGAAGTATTTGCACCAGATGTTTGTGGCTGAAAATATTTTTCAAATTCTTTCATATATTTATAATGGAAGCGGAAAAGAATTTCTGAATCAGTTTTATAGAAATTTGAAATAATACCATCTTTTAATTGTGAATAGAATAATTGTTCATCAATAATCTTAATGTTTTCTCTTTCTATAAGCTTGTTTCCTCTTGCCATATATGTTATTGTTGTTTCAGTATTAGATTTATTTATATAATCACGATAAATTGTTCTTATAATATTGATTCCTCGTTGAATTGATGGAATGTATGCTTCTAATAATCCTTTACCATAATGATAAATGCGAATATCATGTCTACATTTAATGTAAATATCTGAATCTTCAAAAGTACCAGATAAATTACGTGGAAATTGTTTAGTTGATTGATCGTATTCTGTTTGTAGTCTATATATACCTTTATATTTACTTATTAGAAATGACATTTCAAATCACCTCTTAATCTTCTTCATAATATATTTCATTGCTTATATCTTATTGTTTATATTTTTCAGCCTCACGAACAACTTCCAATGCTTTTTCCAATGCTTTTACCCTATCGGTAAATATTATTTTATCAATATCTGTGTAATTAAATAGATATCTTCTTTTCTCTCTTTTTTCTGTACAAGCAAAATATGTATTATACAAAGTTTTAATTTTCATATCTAAAATATTGTACTGACAAAGAGATGGAATGATTTGAGCATAATATAGTGTATCGTTTGATTTTATTTTGTCTTTCATTTGTTCTACTTCTCCATTTTGATAGAAACATGAATGTTTTCTACTTCCATTTTTAATAATTCTTCTTTTATATTGCTTTTTTCAATAAATCTATCGAACATTTTTATTATTTCATCGTTTAAAATCGTCATTTCGTCTTTTATTTTCCCATCTTCTGTTTCTTCTATTTTGCAAATAGGGCAATAATAATCTTTATATCTGTATTTTATACTCTCTGTTATATCTTTTTCTGTTATGATGCAAGACCAAGAATAATCGTAAAGCGTGTTACCATAATCATTCATTTTACTAAAAGAACATTTTTTGCAATTGTCTGGAATATTCATTCCTTTAATCCCTATCATTTACATTCCTCCTCTTCGTATATTTTTTAGGGCGGTAGTTACTAACCATCTCAAATTTGAAGTGTCACCAAGTCAACCCACCGCTTAAGAGCTTGGACTTAGGTTTAATTCACGTAAGCTCGCTACACTTACGCAGTTCTCTTATAAACTTCTGCTGATATTACTATGCAGTATCTCACTTTCTAAACCACTTAGTCTGTATCTCTCGCCCGAGAGAATGGGATTCGCCCAGTATGATAACCTGGGGTCGCACGCTGAGTTTTATGTCATCCGCATCTGGACAGTTGCATTATAATGTAATTCCTTCTATAATGGCTCTCGCCTCAAGAACTGCGATATAATCAGTCATTGCTTTGATTTGCATATTGTAAGTGCTGCGTGGACTCTAACTCCCCTTGATCCCATTTATCAAGCATATTTCGGAGTCCTCTGTATCTGATGACAAGCTGCTGATATTCAGCAACAAATCTCTCTTTATAATCTGTACTCTCCATCAATTCGACTGTATCTCTTAATTTTTTCATTATTATAAACCTCCTGTATTTTTATTTATCATATAAACATACTTTATTTTGTTCTAAAGATTTTTGTACATCAATTACTCTTTGATTTGAAGAACCACGCCATTTTAATGTAATATCTCTTTTTTCTTCAATATATCTTCCATCTATGAATACATTACAAAGTTTTAATATACCTTGTCTTACTTTAATAGTTTTCTCTCTTTCTAAATCAATATTCTCAGTAATCATTGGATTCATAATTTGCTCCCATGTAAATCCTGAATATAACCAGATAGTTTTTGGTTTAGATGAAATGTGAATTTCATTCGAATTTTCATGCCAAAAATCAACGGAATTTCGTACTTTTTTCGAATCGCTATTTTTCAAAATTGGATATTTATCTCTGATTTCACGAATTAAAGATAAAACTTCGATAATGTTATGTTCATTAAGTGGATCTCCACCGGACAATGTAATACCTGAGATATAATCTTTTGATAATTCTTCGAATATTTCTTGTTTCGCATCCTCATCAAATGGAATTCCATTATTAGGATTCCATGTCTGAGGGTTCTGACAGTTATAACAGTGATGGGAACATCCTGAGAGCCATAAAACAACTCTCAGTCCGTCTCCATTATTCATGTCATCATGTGTTATATCATGGTAATTTATATAAATCACTCCTTGTCACATTGATACTCTATCGTTTATTTCTGCTATTTTGCTTGGATTATAGCGTGTTTCGCCATGTACTCTAGTAAATCCGAGGTACCCGTTCATCCGATCAATCTTAGTAATAAGCTTACTTCCACACTTAGGACACGCATCCATTTCTACTTGCTGGTATCCACAATCTTCACAGTAGCACATTGCAAGGTTTACTCCTTCGTAAAATCCTTTGTCCATTGCTCTGAGAACAAGTGTTTTAATTGCTTCTTTGTTGTATCCAAGATTGTATCGACAATATTGAATTTTCCCTCCGTTAAAGAAATTCCAGAATCTTTCTTCCTTATCCTGTTTTTCGATTGGAGACATATTTTCTGTTACATGGCAGTGGAAGCTGTTGCTGACGTACGGACGGTCAGATACATTCTCCACGATGCCGTATTTTTTGCGGAACTGCTCTACTTGAAGACCACATAGGCTTTCTGCCGTTATACCCTCGGTTTCCCGATATTTATTAGGGGACTAGACTATATTATATTCTCATTTTGAGAATCCTCATCTTTCGATTTAAGCTGGTCTTATTTGGAATGCCAGCACCTTATAACAGGCTCTACTCTACTCGCTTCGTGCATTTATATTGCCTTATATTCAATCAAATTGTTTTGATGTGTAGTTTTCGATAGTCGTTAGAAACTTTAATCACTTGCCTTATAATTTGTTTATATATTATTTAAGCTAAAAATTAAATTTTTCTTTCCTGTATACAAATAATATTGTTCTCTTGTTATACTCTTAAAATATAGTCCTTTTCTTCCCTTTTTACATTTGTCAAGCATACGTGCAATTGCAGTCTTAGTATATCCACCATATATACATCTAGCTGCTTCACTAACAGAACCATATACTGATATTAATGTATCATCATTTTTATATACTGCTATTGGTTGAGATTGGTTGTCTTTTATTCCTTTATCATTGTAAGCTAATTGATCATCAAAAGCTTTTTGTGTATTTTCGCTTGTGCTTGTCCAATATAAATTTTTTAGATCATAATTGCTTTTATTATTATCTAAATGACCAACTACATTATATTTTTCGGGATTAGGATTTTCGATAAATGCAATAGCCAAAAGTCTATGTAATCTTCTTGAATGATTTATACCATCTTTGCAAGTTATTCCAACATAAACATAACCATTGTATTTGTTAATTTGAGATTTTTTAGGAAAGAACAAATCGTTTCCATAATCTTTATAGATTTTCCCAGAAGGTGTGATATAATCTGTATAACTTTCACTAATCAAAACCATTTCCTCTTTTATATCACATCGTTTTATTAATTTATCATATTGCGTTCGTCTTGCTATAAATACCACACTCCTTTAATTGATACTTAAGCAAGTGATTAAAACTTACGGTATTACCTCTGTCCATACTTATTATGGATGTAGGATCTCTTACCAGTCTGCTTCGTCTTTCTTATTAGCTACCATCTGCATCTGCCTTGGGTAGCAGTCTTATTCTGACTATGACCGTTTAATGAGGTATTTTTGACTTAATATTTCTATTAAGCTGCCCACATATTTTTAGGCGTTCCATAAATCGCATACAAAATATGATCTTCTTCTTTGATTCTATTGATATAATCTTGAATGTATTTCATCACTTCTAAAGCGAATTTTCCATCTTCTCTTATAGACTTTCCGTTATACAATTCTTGCAGTTCGTTCAAAGCAGTAATTCCGTAACTTATTGTCATTGGTGGAAGAATGGATTTTATTTTTTCGTCCGGTTTTAAATGTCCACCATAAGCTCCACCTTCACAAAACATTACAGGATTTACACTAGCTCTTAATTCACCAATATAATCATACGTTCGTTTATGAAGATTGCGGATCATTTCAAGATAATAATTAAGAACTTCATAAAAATCTTTAGATTCTCTTCTTGCTTTAGCGAGAATCATAGGAAGATGTAAACTCACAACCACACCACTTTGATAAATGGTGCTGACTATATCATCAACTTTTACATCTGAAACTTTAAAGTTGCCTCGCACTTCCATATAACCATTACATATTATATGTACTCTACTTTGTTCCAATTTTATAAATTGCCATTTCGATAGTCGATTAATGTTCATCAATTTTTCTCCAAGTATACTTTTTATATTCTTTTCGTTTATTTAACATCCCAAGTCCACCATTGTTAATAATATATTGCGGAGTGTTTATATCTATATAAAAATCTTTTATATAATTATATATTTTTTGTTCTCCTGTTTCATTATTTAACACTTCGATTTTAGTATTGCCATTGTGTCCAAAATTCCCATGACATATACCATTTTGAACATTCATCCATTGGCTGACCTGTCTTAAATTGTTTATATGATTATTTTGTGGATTTGCGTCAATGTGATCAATAACCAAATCATTTCGTAATTCATCTTTACTCCACGTTTGATATACCAACCTATGAATCAAATAGTGTTTATGCTTAATTTCAACTCTACTATATCCATCTTTTGTTATTTCTTGTCTCATTAAAAAGAAACTTTTTAGTCTATTATCTTCATCAAATTTAATTTGTGCAATATCTCCATCTATTGTAATATAATATCCTTGGAAAATAGTTTGTTTGTAAATTATATTATTTAATACAAATTCTTCTTTCATGTGTGTATTCCTCCTGTTAAAATATAGGAGAAAAATTGATGCTTCACACAGGATTGGTGTTTATACTTTCCCTGTTAGCACATTACTTAATTGTCATTTCCTACAATTCCTAAACGTGTAATGTACACCCTATATCTATAGGTTCACGAGGTTATTCAACATATGTCACCATATGAGGGGGCATTTAAAGTCTACCCAAGTTAAATCTTCCTTCGAATACTGGTTTATCATTTTCATCTTCTGGATGTATACCACCACGTTCATACCAAGGTGATAAAAATGCTCTACATCCCATAGGACTAACCACTTTTTTATATTTCTTATACATATCAGAAACATATCCTTTGCCTGTCAATGACAACCAATCTGGATACATTGTTTTACTGCTACATTCAAGTCCTGCATTAAATACATCTGCACTTGGATATCGTTCAGAACCATCTCCGTGCAACTCTTTATCATATAAGAATACAATTTTAGGAAATAACACAGGTTTTTTAAATCCTTTTTTCCCTTGACCTTTAGAATGCACTTCCATCAGTGAGATTGCAGCCATCTTCCCAAATCTTGATGTTGCTAATCCTATTGTCATTGTTATAAAAGGATAATCGCCTCTGGAGGAGCCGACGGTATTTAATTTATACTCAATACCCTGCCATCCCTGATCAAAATCACGTCTCACTTTGTTGATCGCATATTCTTCGGCTCCACACGTATCATTTACTTTGATATTATTATCTCTTTCAATATATCCACAAGCCGTTGCGTATTCCTGTCTATACTTCCAGTATGATTTTTCTGCATATGGTTCAAGAATTTTATCTACTTCTGGAACGGTGAATCCGCCGTATTGCTGCGATGCCGTACTAAGAATAATATCACCCATAACATCAAATGCTGTATTAAGATAATTTGGTTCATTGTACCAAACATTTCCCATCTCAAATCCGTTTTTCATAACATTACCGATGTTCGCCAAACAACAATTAAATGTGTCAAGCCTTGCACTTCTGTCATGTATATAAATATATCCCTCTTTTGCTGCCTGTCTTTCATCGTGGGTTAAAAAGAATTTCTTATATAATTCACTACTTAATTCGTTATAAATAAGACTTCTCTTTGTTGCAACCAAAGTTGAATCTGTATTTGCATTACTTTTGTCACCAATATATCTAATGGTTTGACTTCGTTCATACACTTTATCCATCATATGAACAAAATCTTTTTTGTAATTTCTATATTCCTTATACATTTTTGCGACAACAGGAAAATCTTCTTCAAGAACAGATTCTACAATGTTATGCATATCATAAATTTCAATATTTGAATCATCCTCGTAATTTTCTTGAATTTTTACAAATACATCATTTAAAATTTTCACGTAATCATCATTTGTAAATTCATACATTGCTCTTCTGGCGGCTTTATTACAAGCATTGATAATTTTTTGTTCATTGTATTCTTCAAGTGTTCCATCTTTTTTTATTATGATTCTTCCGCTGTCTGTAAATATTTGCCAGTACTTCATAATTCATCATGACGTTACGAGTCTGGTTATAACTACTCGGAAGAAGCTGAATCATCTGCCACCAGTATTTTTTATCTTTGGTTTCAAGGTACTTCGCACGGTAGTGATTCAGGACATCAATCGTAAACTGAAGAATATATTTCGAAGTAAAGATGTCATTCGGATTTGAATATATCAGTTCGTCTTCCATACTGTAATCAGACATTAAGTGCTCACATGAGAAATCCTCCAGTGTAAACTCTTTCTCAGCAATTTTATGCATTGTACTGCAAGAGTTTGCGACTGTACCAATTTTGTAAGTATCCGCTTCTTTCCACCAATATAAAGGTGCTGTAATTCTCACATATACCGGCATCATTCTCATGTACTTCCGATGTTCTGTACCTGCGTTGGAAAGACGCTGCATGAGGGAGTGATCGTTTTCGCCTAAAATATGACCTGTACATTTATCAGGCTCGATACTACTTTTATAACATTCGTCACAGTTAAAATAGAAACACTGTTTACTATCACTCTTCTCCCAAGAATTCATGGGATTTCTCATGCCCTCAATAATAAACTCCATCTGCTCTGGACTCGCCAGAACTACATTTTCTAATTTAATCATTCGCAATATCCTCCCAATTCAATTTCCACAAGTTTGTCAGCTTCAATTTCTACAATTCCAACTTCAATATCCGATAAATCCTCAACAATTGTAAATTTATCGTCTTTGTTTTCATCGTAAAGTTGTTTTGTCACCAAATCTTTAGCAGCTTCGGCAGCGTCTTTTTCTGTGTAAACACCAAAAATGTTTTCTACATACCCATATCCGTCGTAACAAGTATTTCCGTGTACTACATATAATGTCATTTATCTTCACCTCACTTTATGTTCTTTCTTACAATATCCTAATTTACAGTATCCTCCAATTTGAAGTCTTCCATGCAGCATTGTTAAATTAATCCAATACTTGCAACATAGACATTCTGTACTTGGTTGTTGTAAATTCGTTTTATCACCTATATGACTCATACATTTATCTCAAAATTTTCTTAAAACTTCAACAATATACATGTCATTATTTCCATGTTCCATCTGAATAATTTGAGCTTCTTTGTCATCTTCATTTCTTTTATCCGGCATGTTAATGTACCAATCTTTCCAAACTTCTAAAACAGTGTCCATTCTTTCTTTTTTCATCATTTTACCTCTTCTCTTTTATTCCATATTTTTATAGCGTCATTTGTACATATACCTTTAAGAGGAATACTTTGTCCACCGCAAAAATTACATTTTATGTATTTTATAGGTTCACCATCGCTTTTATATATGGAACAGGTAAGTTCAACATTTTCATTTCCACAAATTGGACATGGTGGCATTTCTTCATAATTATTTTCTCCTTTTTCTTTATATAATTCTGTTTCAAAATCATGCAAAGTATTACCAATATCTTGAATTTGTGTTTGCAATATTCTTAAATATTTCATCATTATTTCCTTGTTTTTATTATCCATTTTCATTCGTTTTCAATCCCATTTCTAAATACAACTCATTAATTGCATTTTCTTTTTGCTGTAAACATTTATATATTTTTTCATCAATAGTATTTTTACCTTGTAAAATAATATATGTACATTTGTTGTTTTGACCAATACGATGTATGCGATCTTGACTTTGACGAAACTCTTCATAACTAAAACTTAATGAATAATAAATATTATAAGTACAATTTGTAAATGTTAAACCTTTACCTAAAAGTTTAGGATGCGTAAATAACCTCTTAATTTTGTTATTTTTAAATTTTCGAATAATATCATCACGATTATTTGTTTTAGACGTAAGAGCTACACCGTTATATTTCTCTACTAGACGATCAATTTCATGTTGGAATTGACACCAAATAATAACAGGTTTATCACCGATTTCCTGAAGTGAATCCTCTAATAATTTATCTTTATTCGTATCAAAATCAGAAATAGTATTATCCTTATTGATTACAAATCCACTTACAATCTCACGAAGTTTCATCAATTTTGCTGTAAATTCAAATTTTGACCATTCGTTAATGTTGTCTTGAATATTTTTGATCATATTTTTATAATGTTTATCTTGTTCTTTATCCATTTCAAATATTTTTACTTCAAATACCTTTGGTGGTAAATCAACACAATCTTCTTTTTTGAGGAACACAGATTTAGTTTTAAGTCTATTAAAATAAGCTTCTTTATCTTCTTCTGTTTGATACCATACGTGAGGATTATCCATTCGTTGATGGAAATATTTTGCCTGGAAACCATAAAAATTGTTACCAAATATTTCAGTATCAACAAATTTCATTTGTGGAAAAATTTCTGAGTTGTGATTAGGTGTGGGAGTTCCACTGAGAACAAATCTATGAGGAATAATATCAATTAACTCCAATAATTCATTTGTAATTTGTGCGGTCATATTTTTCATTACTTGACTTTCGTCAATAATTACACATTGAAAATCCATATTAAAAATCTGTTTTTTGAGAATTTTAAAACTCTCATAATTCATTACATAAATGTTTGATTCACTATTTAATGCTTTTAATCTATCTTTCTTTGTATTCCCCCAACAGTTTACAATTTTTAATTCTGGATAAAAGCTTTTACAATCATCAATCCATGCAGTTTCTATGACAGATAATGGACAAAGAATCAAAGCTTTTCCATAATGTTTAGCAATCTCTAATCCAATTATTGTCTTACCTGTTCCTGTGTCTGCAAAAATACCATAACATTCTTCGTTTAATGCTTTATTCACAATGTCACTTTGATATTTTCTAAGGTGAGGAGAAAGTTTATATTGAACAATCTCCTTTTCTTTTACCTTAATATCAGAAGAAACTAATCCATATTGTTGTAGTTTTGGCAATGCGGAATCTGGAAATTCCCATTTACCTGCTTTAAACTTTCGTCCCTCAATAGTTCTAACATAAGGGATTTTCTCTACTGGAATTTCTAGTGAAATCATATTACATCTCCAATTTTCATTTTTTCTGTTGCATAACACCATTTAAAACCTTTAACAGATAATACAGGACGCTTATACTTATTTAGATGGTCTTGAAAGCCACAACAAGCTGAAATATTAGCATATCTTTTTAATCCAACGGTTTTAGATGCTTCTTCTACAGAATTAAAAATATTTAAAACAATGTTTGTGTTCATATCTATTTGTGCAACTTTCTTTTTTGTCCCATAACAACCATGTACCGTATATAATCCTTTAACATAAGCATGTTTATTATTGTAAGATCTATCACACCATTCTAAATTATCAGAGTTGCTAAATAGAACTTCCCCAATACCAGCAAAATCAATTGTGCAGTATCCGTTATCCTCAATCTCTTTTACTATTCCAATATTTCCATTAAATACAGGTGTTATATCACCATTACCGCCTTTATTTATTCCAGAATATTTAATGCTATATCATAATATTCTGTTCTCCCTTTGTATTCCTCATACTCTACTTTTTTCAATTCATATTTTAATTTATGTAAATTGTATTTATGTGTGATTGCATCTTGCATTACTTCTACATAACGCAAACACTGTTTAATCTTTTTATGTTTATCCCGAATCTCATCAAGAAGATATGCAATCTTCGCCATTTTATGTGCTTGTGGATTCTTCCCATTATGATCAATTTTATATTTTTCAAGAGAATGAAGAACATCACTCTCCGCACTGTCATATTTTGACAATGCTATGGATAATATTACAATATAAAAGTTATCAATTAACTGATTGCCTACGGCGTTGTTGGTCATTCATTGCAAGCAATGAACGCCCTTGTTGTCCTGCTTACGCAGTCCAACAAATCATCATTTTAGTTTACGAATAAATCTCTCATTCTAAGTGTCACCAAAATGTGCAAAACCTTATTATAATAAGAAATTGCAAATATGGGTGACACCTTCATTAATATAAATCATCATTTTTTTGATACCGCTTTTTAATATACCTTACTTTAATCTTTATATGCAAAAAACACCGAAATTACGGCATTTTTGAACATCTTTATCACTTTTTAAACGATTTATTGAAATTAGAATAAAAAATACAAAAAATCATTTTATTAGTAAACACGCAAAAATTGAACATTTGTTAATTTCATAAATAACACTTATTTTTTTTAAGTGGTGATAAAAGAGAACATAAATAAAAAATAAAAATATATAATACGAAGGAGAATTTTTATGATTTTTAATTGTAAAGTAAATATTGTAGATGCAATTATGGGTTCTGGTAAAACTATGTCGATTATAAATTATATCAATAATTCATTTAGTGAAAAATTTATTGTGATTACTCCGTTTTTAGACGAAGTAGATAGATATAGAGAATCTTGTAAAGGACAAAGCTTTAAGACGCCTAAATTTAATAATAAATCAACTAAATTAGATAATTTGAAAACATTGATCAATAAAGGTGAAAACATTGTATCAACACATGCATTATTTCAGAAATTTGATAATGAACTAATTGATATGTGTAGAGCACAGAATTATACGTTAATTATGGATGAAGTAGCAAATGTAATTGATGAATATTTTTTATCCAAACAAGATTTTGAAACATTGAAAAACACATACGTAGATATTAATCCAGAAACAAAACAACTTATTTGGAAAAAAGAGCATTCTGATTATCAAGGAAAATTTGATAATGAAAAACGTCTTTGTGAATTAGGTAGTCTAGTATGTTACGGAGACAACCTTATGGTTTGGTTATTTCCTATAGAAACATTTAATTCATTTAGAAGTATTTATATTCTTACATATCAGTTTAATATTCAATTACAGAGATATTACTACGATTATTATGGACTGAATTATAAATATTGGTCAGTTGATGGAGATACACCTGAAACATATCATTTGGTTGAATATGATGCTAAGAAAAGATATTTAAATTATGATTATAAAAGTTTAATTCATATTTGTGAAGTAGAGAAAATGAATATGGTCGGAGATAGAGATTTCGATTTATCAAAATCGTGGTATAACCGGAATAAAAATAATTCATCAATGAAAATTCTAAAAAACAATATAACTAATTTTTTTAGAAATATTAGGAATGATTCTTCTGCTGATAATATTTGGACAACTTTTAAAGATTATAAATCTCTTCTGAAAGGAAAAGGTTATACAAAAGGCTTCTTACCGATAAATTCAAGAGCAACAAATGAATATCGTGAAAGAACATCCATTGTGTATCCGGTAAACAGATATTTGAACCCATTTGTAAAAAATTTCTTTACTTGCAATAACATTCAAGTAGATGAAGATGGATATGCTTTGTCTGAAATGCTACAGTTCATTTGGCGATCCGCAATCAGAGATGGAAAAGACATATGGGTATATATTCCAAGTATTAGGATGAGAACATTGTTTAAGAAATGGATTGATGAAAATTCTATTTCAGATAGCGAATAAATGTATGTCAGAGAAAATAACAAAGGGAGTTGATTTACATGATATATACTGACATTACTGAAATAGAATCTTTAGAGTTACAACTAATCTTGGAATATAATTCAAAAACTGATTGTGAACTAATAAATCTTTGGAAATCGCATCAAAAAATGTGTCAGAAAATAAACGATTATAATTGGATTGCTTATCATGTTTGCGAAGATTTATTAAGACAACGTGGAAATACATATATGCAATACATAGATGCTAGTTATTCAAAATAATATTTGCTCTTCTCATCATTTCTTATATAGGCGATGAGAAGAGATTGAAAAATAACGCTACTCTTCTACTCTATTAAGAATCCCCAAAAGTAAAGTATATAAGAGAATATTGAAATAAGGCTACCGCAATCCCATTGGCTTTAGACAATGGGTAGTTCACTTAGAAACTTAGTAATCACGCAACGGCAAAGGAGTGATTGCAATGAATATATTAAAATTTTTAAAGGAGAAAACTAACAATGATAAAAGAAAACGAAAATACGAGAACAAAATACGACACATGTAACCTACCTTCCAGAGAGGAATTTCATAAATATTTTTCTGGATATGTTTATGAGTATGACTTTTGTACAAATCATCCGGTTACTAGACCAGGTGCTCATATTCAAAGAATTGCAGATGATCTTCGTCATTCACGTAATAATTATATTGGACAAAAAGTTACGAAAAAGAAAGAAAATTAAAGAAAACCGACAAAAATACTCAAAAAAGGAATGAAAATGACAAATAAAGACGATAAATTCTTTGAAAAAGCTCATCAGATAGCACATATTTCTGATTTTCCAGTGCATATCGGATGTGTTGCTGTTTATTGTGGAAGTATTATTGGTGTTGGATTTAGTACTCACAAAACGCATCCAATGCAGAAATATTATAACAAATATAGAGAAAAGGATAATGGGACATTTGTTCCGAAATTACACGCAGAGATAAATTGTATAAATTCAATTAAACATATGAATATAAATTTTTCAAAAGTAAAATTGTACATTTATCGTGAGCGTGTAGATCGACCTTATAGTATGGCAAGACCATGTCCTTCCTGTATGGCAGCTATACAAGATTTTGGAATTAGAGAAATCTATTATACAACTGATGATGGATTTGCTCATGAGAAAATAAATAAGAAAGTGAGTGCTGCGTAATGTGTAAAATTTGCAGACATGATCCGTGCAGTGCAGGATGTCCAAATTACACTACACAAAAAGCAAGATATTTTTGCAGTTATTGTGAGGAAGGCATATGTGCTGGTGATGAATATATTAAAAATATAGATGGTGAATATGTACATAAAGATTGTATTCCGAGTGTTAGATGGTTACTTGACTGGTTACAATATGACATTAAAATTATGGAGGATAATGATTATGAGTAACTTAATGATAATGTTATTTGGATATAAAAAAGATACAGAATATTGGATTTCTATCAACGATGTAAAAATTCCATATTGTTTTCAAAGGAAATCTCCTAACGAATTTAAGTTTAATACGAAATTGAAACGTTTTTGGGAGCATGGTGAATTATCTAAGATTGTACTAAATGAAGATTTTGAACTGGTTGACGGATATATTGCTTATCTCATTTGTAAAAAATACAATATGAGAAAGATTCCTGTTTATTTTGTGTGATGATGAATTGGTGGTGATATAAATTTTATGAGCAAATACGGAATTAAAATTAAAAATATACCAGCTGGTATGTTATACGATGTGAATCTTGGTATCAGAGACTATTTTACATATACAGAAGCAATGTTTAATAATAGTCTGTTTAACTTTTTTCTTCAAAAGAATGGATTGAACATATACAAAGGTGAAAGTACTAGAGATATTATTTGTTTGGATTATGAGTTTGGTAGTCGATCTTATGAAGAGGAATATAAAAGGTTAGAAAAATTATATAATGAATCTAGTGATGAACAAAAAGAGAACATTAAAAAAACTCTACACAAAATTAAAAGTCGCAAAGAATTGTACTCACCAAAAAAGCGTGATGAAATTCGTGAGTATTTTTACGAAAATGGAGTTGATGTTGCCTACAAGAAAAAATGTAGAGATGGAACAATTAAACAAGAAGTCATTCACTATGAAATGTTATTTCGTACAAGTGCAAAAGCAAAATTAGGACAAGTAATTTTTATCAATAGTAAACTATATGATACTGCTTATGATTGGCTTACTATTGGTTTAGGAAATAAAATGCAATTTGATAATGCAAAAATAGTTGAAATGTCTGCATATGCACCTCTTACTACCTCTACTATCATTGATACAATCCATATTCCTGTTGAAAATATCTTAATTCTAAAAGATCAAGATTCTTTTTTTGAAACAATCACAAAAGTTGTAAAAGCTGAAAACTTCATAAATAATAACGGTGAAGAGCAAAAGAAGTGCGTTGTAACTGAAGAAATTCGTAAAGTAAAGAATACCTTATGGGATGGAATGGCTTTGATTGAAGCTGATTATCGATATCTCAAATTACCATCTTTTATAAATGGAATGGCTTTATTAAGAAATCATCTATTTAAAGCATGTGCTTTTAAATCATATATTCAAAAGTTTTTTATGAATTGGTGTGATAAGAATGGATATGATTACAATACTTATCAAGTTCAGGATATGTTTGGAAAATGGCATTACATCAAAGATATTAAAATGATTACAACAGATAATGCTATTAAGTGGAAGAAATTCGCAGATTTAATGGGTAATACATTAACTGAAGCATATGAATATTGGTGTGATAGGATTCATATGGATGGTGACATTTGGGGAATTGTAAAAACAGATCATCCTAGTAAGCTTGGAAATTATCAGCAATTAAGTTATCAGATGATAAATACTCTCCCATGTACTTCAAATGATGTAAAAGATATTGCTCAAGTGAGTATTGACTATGTGGAATTGTTAAAAAGAGATAATGATGAATTTGAGAAATTCTTGAGAAAATATGCAAATGAAGTAAATCACTATGAAATGCTTGCAGATTTATATCATCATAATCACGATTTTGGAAATAGCACGTTTTTTAGAGATGAGAAAAAGAAAATTATTTTTGAATATGTATATAAGTTGAGAAAAGGTAAAATTATGGTTAATGGTGATAATTTAACTATATGCGGTAATCCATATGCACTTCTACTTTATTCTGTTGGTGAGGATTATACAAAAGATCCTACTTTTCAAAAAGAATTTGGAACAATTCAATGTTATACTAAGCGTTTTGAACATGATGAATATTTAGCAGCGTTTAGGAATCCTCATAATTCCCCAAACAATGTTTGTTATTTACATAATGTGTATTCAAAAGAAATGGAAAAATATTTTGCATTTAGTAAAAACATCATAGCGGTTAATTGCATTGAAACAGATATACAAGATCGTGCAAATGGAATGGACGAAGACTTAACTACTGGGTCGGTTCAAGAGAAATCTTGTTCAAAAAATAATCGGTGAAAATAGTCTTAGTTCTACACTACTCAATCCCTCTTCTGTCGCATGAGTATATATATTTTCCACTGAAACAGCTTTATGTCCCATCATTAAAGCTGTGTTGACTATATTTGCTCCTTTTGCAGTATTAGCAATTGTATCTGCTGTATGACGTAAAGAATGTAAACATAACCCCTTACGTTGTCCAGTTTTTGTTAAATGTACATCTCTGTCAATATCAAGCTTATCACATAATTTTTTAAAACAAACTTCCATAGATGCATTGGATCTACGCTTTCCATTAGAAAAGACCGGATATAATAGATTGTCTTGATTGTTTTCACAATACAATTTTGTTTGTTCCATCATGTACAGAACACATTCTTTACATAAATCTGACATCATGATAAATCTTGCCTCTTTATTTTTGGGTACCTTTACATAGTATTCTATACCTTTTTCTTTATCATTATTTTTAAATCTTATAGATCTAGTTTCAACTATATGGATTTTATTTTTTTCTAAATCGATGTTGTCATTTCTCAATGCGGCAAATTCCCCAGCTCTTAATCCAGTTTCCAGAAGAAATAATACAACAACTGGATATTGTCCCATGTTGTTCTTGTAAGCATAGTAGAACTTCTCTATATCCTCTGGCGAAAATACCTTTTTTCTATTTTTGATATCATCTTCTCTTTTTTTATCATATTCATCGGAGATCTCACGCTTAATTTTCGCTTGAGCTGCATAGTTTTCTCTTAAAATACTTTTATCAACTAACCATTTGCAACATCTCTTGCATAACTGGATCGGCAACGAACAAGTTTTTCTGCTTTTTAGTTCAAGAATGCTATCAAAATAATGTTCAAATTCTACAGCACTAAGCATATGAAGTTGTAGTTTCGAAATTGGAAATGGATAAAAATTATTTTTCATATTACTGATATATGAATGATAACCGCTCCCGGTCAAAGTAGGTTTTACCTCAAATTCAATATATTCTTCCATATATTTACCAAAAGTTTTTGACTTATTAATTTTTAAATCTTTACCTCGTTTCAATTCTTTTTCCCATGCCAAAAGTGCCATTTGTGCATTTGTTCTAGCTTCGATTTCAGTTTTCCCTTTTCTTTTAATCCGTTTTTCTTTTCCTGTTTTAGGATTAATATATTTACTTTGAATTACACATTCCCACTCTCCATCCGGAAGCAATCTAACACTGCCAGTTCCATTCTTTTTTCTTTGCATTATATAACCTCCATTTACAATAACTATCACTTTTTCAAATTGTAGTATTTCTAATGGGTAAAAGTGATAGTTAAAAGTGATAGTAGCTATATAATAAAACGTCACGAAACACTTTTCAATTAGACATTATTGCCAAATTTTATTGTGTTTCGTGACGTTTTAATACGTTTTATTTATTTATTTTGCACAAATTTCAAAGATTATTTATAATTTACGATCTGACCGAACTCTTCTTTCAGAGATGCTCCTCCAACCAGTCCGCCATCGATGTCTGCCTGAGCAAACAGATCTGCTGCTGTCTTGGAGTTTACAGATCCGCCGTACTGGATACGGATCTCTGCTGCTGTAGCGTCATCGTATACTTCAGCGATACACTCACGAATCTTGCTGCATACTTCCTGAGCCTGCTCTGTTGTAGCAGTCTTGCCGGTTCCGATAGCCCAGATCGGCTCGTAAGCGATAACGGCTGCTTTTGCCTGATCTGCTGTCAGTCCCTGGAATCCGATCTTAACCTGCTGACGGATGAAGTCCATGGTTACGCCCTGCTCTCTCTGTTCCAGAGATTCGCCGCAGCACATGATCGGTGTCAGGCCATGCTCAAATGCTTTGTGCATTTTTTTGTTGATATCTGCATCTGTTTCTCCGAAGTATCCTCTTCTCTCGGAATGTCCCAGAACAACGTATTTAACGCCTGCATCTACCAGCATATTCGGGGAGATTTCACCTGTGTAGGCACCTTTCTCTTCGAAGTACATATTTTCAGCACCAACCTGGATGTTTGTTCCTTTTGCAGCTTCTACTACAGGAACGATGTCGATAGCCGGTACGCAGAATACTACATCAACTTCATCATTTTTTACCAGTGGTTTCAGAGTTTCAACTAATTTTACTGCCTCACTCGGAGTCATGTTCATTTTCCAGTTACCAGCAATAATTTTCTTTCTTGCCATGATCTTATCCTCTTTTCACATATTGTAAAACATCGCCTTTGGCTCGTTTTCGTTAAGTGCAAACGGGATGTTCG
>UMJI01011479.1_pt1 | contig 19547 bp, 16 predicted proteins | sample 1965991 | NCBI WGS metagenome assembly UMJI01 (sample SAMEA4836140, study PRJEB28245) | human gut metagenome | biome: gut microbiome; material: fecal sample | place: Denmark | collected 2008
TGAATCCTTGTCTCATAAGGGTTTCAGGTGTGCGAAGTTTGAGCTGATAATCTGAAGCCGTCCAAGCGCATCATACATATCGTCGACAGTCGGGCTCCCCTTCAACAGCTCCTCACAGAAGAAATTGTAATTAATCGTCAGGTTCGATGAAGGATCTGAGGTATCCCTCGCTACAATCTTAGCAAGATCTTCTCTATCGCTCTTGATCAAGCGCAGCTTGATCTGATCCTCTGGTCTTGCAAATTTATCGATGACATATGTTTCCATAATTTGATCGTATAGTATTTCCCCACGCTGCGATGCGATCTTCCTTGCCTTAACCATGTTGGCCATGGCCAGCAAGAGCAGTGTCACCGTCGTGAGGCGCTGCTGCCCATCTATAATCTGATGTTCTGTCATCGCCCCACTGCCAGTGACCTGAGAAACGACACTCCCCATGAAATGACTTGCGCGCCTCTCCGTAACGATCTTCTGCAGATCCTGATACAGCTGGCGACACTCTTCCTTCCGCCAATTGTACCGTCGCTGGTACACGGGAATGATATAGCGGTCGCTATAGCCCCCCATAAAGCGTAGAAGTCCTGTCTCAGATCCTTTCATCGTCCATTCCCCCATACACAAGGTCAAATTTTCATTATCCGTTGAATGTTATTGTATTAATATTCGCTATGAATCTGCAATATCCTGCCATCTCGCAAAGACATGAAAAAAGGCACCGCCGAAGCGGTGCCTTTTTATCGCGGGTTGCCGGTGGCAATCAGATCATGTTCTTGACGTAGGAGTCGTAGAGGCTCTTGAGCTCTTCGACTTTGTCGTACATTTCGACCTGCAGGCCGGATGCCGTTGCGTAATCGCCATCGTTGAGGGCGTTGATGAGGAGCGTGAAGAGGGACTTCTCATCGATGCTGTCCTTGGCGAGGTAGCTGCGGATGCCGTTGATCTTGTTCCAGTTGTAGGAATCGAGGTCTGTGACGAAGTCCGTCTTGGCTTCCTTGGCTGCGCGAACGATGTCGCGGTTCTCCGGGATGATGCGGGCGATGAGCTCGGTCTTCCAGCGCGTCAGAGCACCAGCGCGGAAGGCTTCGATGATCTGGTCACGCAGTGCGCCGCCAGCCGTGATGACGGCGAGCTTTGCCGGGTAATTCTCGAAGTTCTGCATGTTCTCCCAGACCGTAGCTGGCGGAGCACCGAAGAGGCGCGTGCGCTCTTCTTCCGTGTAGTCTTCGAAGACATCGTCTTCACTGCGATATGCACGGTCTTTCTCGAGGTAGAAGCCCTCTTCACCGGCATCCTTGGAGATCTCGGCGAGGCATTCTGCCGTCGTGTGTGTGACGCAGGCCTTGACACCGTCGAGGCAGGCCGAATAGATGGCTGCGAGGACGAGGTAGGTGTTCGTGTACGGGTTGCAGGCGCGCAGCTCGAAGCGCGTTGCATACGGGTTGCTGAGGTCGCGGATCAGGCCGGCGAGGATCGTGCGGTTACGCGACGGGATCTCCGGCGTATGGCCGAGGGACGTGACGACGCAGACCGGAGCCTCGAAGCCCGGTTTGAGGCGGTTGAGCGAGTCGTTCGTAGCGGAGACGAACGGGTTGATGACCTCGTAGTTCTTGAGCAGGCCCATGAGGGAGCCGTAGCCGATGGCGCTCATGAAGTCTTTCTTCTGATCGTCAGCCGTGAAGAGATTGTGGAGCTTGCCGTCTTTCGTGATGGCAGCCATGCCGATGTGCGTGTGCTCGCCGTTGCCAGCCAGGCCGATCATCGGTTTTGCCTTGAAGTTGACTTCGAGGCCCATGCCGCGGAAGACCTCTCTTACGATCGTGCGGACGAAAAGCTCATTATCGGCAACCTGCAGGGCATCTGCAAAGCGCCAGTCGATCTCGAGCTGCTCGCAGACATGCGTCATGCGGCCGCTCTCATCGATCTGTGCCTTGAGGCCGCCGACTTCCTTATGGCCCATCTCGACCTTGAAGCCGTATTTATCGAGGACGAGCAGGCACTGCTCCATAGCCGTGCGGACGATGCCGTGCGTGCGCTCCCAGTACTGCTCCTGCAGGACCTGCGAAGCGGACATCTCTTCGATGGCAGCATCCTCGAGCGGCGTCTTGACCCAGAACTCGAGCTCCGTAGCGGAGGTGAACTGGATGTCCGTCACGTCCGTGCCCTTGACGCTCTCGATGCCGGAAATCTGCGGGTGCTCCTTGAAGAGGGCCATCAGCTCTTTCTTGACATAGGCGAGCGTGTCAGCGAGGACAGCGCGCGAATCGACGCGCTTGCCTTCGTGGATCAGGAAGGACGGGATGCGCAGCGTGCCGATTGGCTTGCCCGTCTCCTCGTCGTAGTTCTCCATGTTGTAGTCGACGAACCAGTTGACGGAAGGATCGACCGGCATATCGACTTTCGCGTTGTTCAGGGTGGCGATGCCCGTCAGTACGACGGAGGACCCATCCGTCTGGACAGCCGTGCCAGCATAGAACTCATCGATATCCTTGAGGAAGATGCGCATCGGGATCTTCTCATCCGTATCGTTGCCGGCCATATCGATGCCGACCAGCGATACGAACTTGATCTCGGGATGTGCTTTGAGCGTGTTCAGGATTTCTTCTTTTTTGGAGTTTGCAGGAATCACATAAAGTAACTCGTCCATGTTTATACCACCCTTTTTAAAATTAAGCAACAAAAAAGCCATGCAGAAAAAACATCCCGATCATACGAATCGGAAGTATCACCTCTGCATGGCGCCATTGCCATATGACTATTCGTCTCGTTCGAGCGCACCCGCTTGAACAATCCCTATGTTAGCACAGCCTCATCCATTTGTAAAGAGGGCTAGCGTGTATACATGTCCTGCACCTCGCGGAGCAGCCTCGTGGACGCTGCTGACGCGTAGGCGGATGCGCCTTCCCCGTAAGTGCTGCGGAAGGCCTTCTCGCCGTCGCCGCCCGCTAGACTTGTGGCGCGCATCCACTTGGCAAAGCTGCCCCAGCCGCGTCGCGCCAGCAGGTCATGCGCGGTGAGCTCCGCGACGAGCGAGCACGACTCGTCGCCAAATGAAGCGACGGACTGCTCATACGATTTCGGCGCGGTCAAGTCTGCACCATCGGGGAAGCGCCCCTTCTCCTGGAGCACACTGAGCCAGCTGCGGCGGTAATCCTCGAAGCTGCCGAGCCCTTCCTCGCTGAGGCGCAGCGTGCCGATGAGATAGGCCGTGCCACGCGCAAGCCAGGCGACTTCCTGCTCGGTGCCGCCCATGGCCTGTGCCTCCATGACGCGCGTGAGCATGACCCCCATGCTGAAGGTCTGCTGGCGCGCCGAGTCAAGTGCTGCGACATCGAGGAAGATCGTGCTGCCGTTCTCGAGCCAGAGGCTCTCGCCGACATTCTTCCTGGCCTCAGGCAGTGTCATATCCGAATACGAGCTGACGGCCTGCGCGAGATCGTCTTTGCCATTGGCGAGCACGAGCGTGTAACGGCCGTGCAGGGTCTGGCCCAGCCTGCTCTGCAGGAGGGACTGCACCGCAGCAACCTCTGCCGCATAAGCGTCGGACTGCCCGCCTGATACGCCTTCGCGCGCCTCAATGCGGATTGCCGCAGGTTCGCTCTTTCTAGCCTGCCACCAGGCGGCAAACTCCTGGAGGAAGTCGTCGAGCGTCAAGCCGAAGGTCTGCGCAAAGGCGTCTTCTCCCGTCTCCCCTTCCCCGAGTGACGTGAAGTAGGCGGTGAGCTTCTGGCCGCGCTCATCCTCCGGAAAGCGCGCGAGCAGCAGGGCGGTCATCATGTCGGCCATCCCGTAGGCATGGCATTCCTTCGCCATGATGGCCTTGCGCTCCGCGAATTCCAAGTGGATGAGCTGGTCGGGGCGCGCGGCATGCGGCGCGCCCAATAGGTCGTCGAGCACATCATTCTGCCAGCGCGCGAGCTTACGCCCGCCGAGCTTTTCGGCCATCATGGCGCCGACGTAATCCGCCGATCCCTCTTCCAGCCAGAACAGGGCATCCCTGTCGGTGTCACGCCCGCGGCTCAGCTCATACTGGAGTTGATGGAAGAGCTCGTGTGCCGTCGTCGCATAGCGGTCGCTGTGGCTGTCCATGACGCCAGCCTTCGCATTGACCGCCGTGACGTGCAGCCGCCCGCCCGACCAGCCGCCCGAGATGGCGGCGACCTCCTGCGCCTCCTCGTCGGAGAGCGAGAACTCTTCCTTGAGGATGCGGCGGTAATCCGCATCGGAAGCGGCCACGAATACGCGGACAGAATGATGGCGCACGGCGCCGAGTTTTTCCTGTGTCAGTCCGTCAAAGGCAGAAGCCGCCTTCTTGACATCCGGCAGGGCCGCGCCGCTGCCCTCGACGTGGATGGCCCCGTCATCGCGCTCGAAGTGACTCAACGCATCATCTGCCAACCGCTGCGCCTGCGGCAAGAGCTCGGGCGCATGGAAGCCGGCCCAGCCCGCGCCGACGAGCAGCATGAGCACCACAAAAACAAATTTCTTCAAGCCAAGCGCCTCACTTCCGCTGCCAGCGGCAAGCCACATGCTCAAAGCAATCGATGATGCCGAAGAGCAGGAGGCCCATGACGCTGAGGACGAGGATGCCCGCGTACATCTCCAAGTAGTTGACGCGCAGCCAGGCATCCATGATGTAGTAGCCCATGCCATACTGCGTGCCGAACGTCTCCGTGAAGAACAGCACAGAGACGGCCGTCGCCATCGCGACGCGGATGGCCGTGATGAACTTCGGCAAGGAGGCCGGCAGGATGACGAAACGGAAGATCTGGCCAAGCGAGGCGCCGAGCGAGTAGAGTGGATAATAGCGCTCCTCCGGCAGCGTGCGAATGGCGTCGCGCACCGCCACGACGACCTGGAAGACGATGATCAGGAAGATCATGAGGATTTTCGAGAGCTCGCCGACACCGGCGAGCAGCATGAGGATTGGCAGCAGGGCAATCTTCGGGATGGGGTACGTCAGGTAGACGACGGGCGACAGGAAGCGGTCGGCCCGGCGGAAGTAGCCCATGATGACGCCGAGTGGATAGCCGATACAGACAGCCAGGCCGAGGCCTGCTGCAATGCGCCAGAGGCTGTAGGCCGCGTGCTCGAGGATGTCGCGCGCGAAGACATCTGTCAGGCGCACGAACACCTTATTGGGCGTCGGCACGATGGGCAGCTCGAGCAGCAGCGCGAGCCCCCACCAGATTGCGAGCAGGAAGACAGCTGCAGCAAGGTATGAGAGCAGGGTGTGCGAGATGCCCTTCATGACGCCGCCCCCTCTCCTGCATTCTGTGCGCTGATGCCCCGTATCTCTTCGCGCAGGGCACGGCTCATCTCAAAGAATTCCCGGCTGCCGCGCTGTTCCGGATGACCGCCGAGCGGATTGTCGAAGACGCGCGCGATGCGGCCTGGATCTGCCGCCATCAGCGCGATCTTCTGCCCGAGGTAGAGCGCCTCCTCGACGTAATGCGTAACGAGCAGCGTCGTGACATGCTGCTCCTGCCAGAGCGCTAGGAAAACGTCCTGCATCTCCTCGCGCGTGATGGCGTCGAGCGCCGAGAAGGGCTCGTCCATCAGCAGGATGTCCGGCTGCAGCAGGAAAGAGCGTGCGAGGCTCACGCGCTGCTGCTGGCCGCCGCTGAGCTCATGCGGGTAGCGCGTGGCGAGCCCTTCGATGTGGAGTGCTGCCATGAGCCGCGCCAGCCTCGCTTCATCCTCCTCGCGGCCCGCGTGCCAGTCGTGGCGGATGCGGCAGCCCAGCACGATGTTCTCGCGCACTGTCTGCCACGGCAGCAGGCCGTAGTTCTGCGGCATGAAGCCGATGCGGTACTTCTTCGGGTCCGCCTTGCCGCCTGCAATCTTCACGCAGCCGCCCTCAGGCTGCACGAGCCCCGCCACTGCCCGCAGGAGCGTCGACTTGCCACAGCCTGAAGGGCCGATGATAGCACAAACCGTTCCTTGCGGAACGGTCAGGCTGACATCGGCAATCGCAGCAGCTACAGCACGCTCCGCACTCCGGTAGCGCACCGTCATGTGGTCGAATGCAATCATGTCAGTTGGATTCATATGCCATTTCATTCGCCGAGCAGATTGATGACGAGGTCATCATACCCGTACGTCTCCTTTACCAAATCTTTGTCGTTGAGCCACTTGATGCAGTCCGTCACGTCCTGCTCCTTCGGCAGGGCTGCCTTGTGGTACGTCGGCAGTTTCAGTGCCTCTTTGGCGGCAGGCGGGAAACCGGCCTTCTCGATGACGAAGTCAATGTATTCCTCACGCGGCGCACTGTTGAGGTAATCGACGGCACGGTTGTAGGCGCGGTACATCGCCTGGATCTCTTTCTGCTTGTCCTTGGTGGCCTTATCCGTGAAGAGGATGACGCCCGGGTTGATGCCGAGATCATCGGAGCTCTTGAGGAGGCGGCCGCCGTTATAGATGGCGATACTGGCCATCGGCTCAGGCAGCGTTGCGGCAGCGAGTTTGCCGTTCTGCAGCATCTCGAGGCGCGTCGGGATCTGCGGGATGATGACCTTGTTGATGTCATCGCCCTTCAGGCCATCCTTCGCGAGGATCTCGTCCGTCACGTACTCGATGATCGTATTGCGCGAGACGCTGACATCCTTGCCGCGCAGGCCCTTGACATCTGCGGCGGGCTCTGCCTTGCCGGCGATGAGCTTGTAGCTGCCGTCCGTCGAGGATGTGACCTTGACATCGAAACCGCCGTCCTTGGCAAAGGCAGCGGCGAGCATGTCGGAGACAGCGCCGTCGAGATGGCCGCTCTGCATGGCAGAATCACGATCCATCGCGCTCTTGAACGGCTTGAGATCGACCTTGACGCCTTCGTCCGCAAAGTAACCCTTCTCTTCGGCAATCAGGAATGGCAGGGAGTCCGTATCCGGCATCAGGCCGATGGAAAGCTCCTGCATCTTGCCCGAGCCGGCCGACTGGCTGCCCGTGCCGCAGCCAGCGACTGCGAGCATCGCCGCGGCTGCAAGTGCGAGGCAGCCTACTCGTTTCCGAATCTTCATCTTCACTTTCACATTTCCTTTCTATCCAGTATGCCTGCACAACACCTGTAGCGCATTGTCACAGGCTCACGGGAGCAGCAGGTTGCCGAGCATCGCGGCGCCCTCCTTGGCATAGGAGAGCACGGTGTCGATCGTGTCCTTGTTTTCCGCATACGCACTCGCCGCCTTGTCCTTGACCCTGCCAGCCTCATTCTTCATGGACTGCACATCGTCGAGCTTCTGCTGGACGTCGTCGAGCATCGACTGGGCATCGTCGAGGGATTGCTGCACACTGGCAGCTGATGCGGCGGCATCAGCACCCTGCCGCCGGTTCTCCTCTGCGGCCTTCTGCTTCTTCTCTGCCTGCCCTGTCACCTTGTCGAGGAACTTCTGGACACCCGATTCACCATCGGCGCTGTCCTGCAGGGCCTGACCGCGCCCTTCAATGCGGCCCTGCTCACGCTCGAGACTGCGCTGTTTCTCTTCAAGCGCCTTCTTCTTGGCCTCGAGAGCCTGGCGCTGTTTCTGCAGGTCGCTTTCCTGTGCATCGAGCTTCTGTGCGCGCTCCTGCATCTGCTGTTCCTGATGCTGGCGCTCGTTGTTCTGGAGGTCGGCCTGGTCCTGGCGGTAGCCAACGAGCGCAAAACCGATGAAGACAGCGATGAGGAAGCCGACGCCGAGCAGCAGCGCCTTCTTGTGGCGCACGGGCCAGCTCTGCTTTTTTTTCCTGGCCTCTGCCTGCTTCTTTGCCTGTTCCTGCAGATCCTTGTCGGGTGCGAGCTCGCGCACATCGCCGCCAGCTGCAGATCCGCCCGCCTGCGGGAAGGGCTGTTGGATGGGCTCTTCCTCAGTCGCTGCCGAAGCTGCAAGGTCAGGTGGCAGCTCCTGCGTATCGTCGAGGCGCGCTGTCTTGTCGAGCGAGGCCGTGCGGCCACGGCTTGCTGTCCGATCCACTGGTTCAGCTTTTCCCGCCGCACCGGGTCTCTCCGACTTCCCGCCTGCGCCCTTGCTCAGATCGCGTTCCGTGTCATTCATCGCCGTCGCCTGCAGCCTCCTGCTTCTTCTTTTCCTTCACTTCTTCCATCTCGATCATCGCCGCATGCTCCTTCTGCATCGTCTCGCAAAGGCGGCGCAGTGTCCAGAGCGTGTTGAACGGCGTGACGACCGACTTGTAGTGGACCTGCGGCACACCGGCGTCCTTGAGTGCCTTGAGAACGGCGTCGAGGCGCTTGTTGCGGATGTGCTGCAGGACCATGACCTCATGCGGGAAGACGAACGGGTCGCCTTCGTAATCCTCTGGATTGGCCGCGCGGAAGCCCTTGAGGCCCAGCAAATAGCCGATCTTCTCGCGCCACGCCTCTTCCGGCAGCACTTTTGTGTGTATGCCGAGGCGGTGCAGCGTCTTCTGTGCGAGCGCGAGCTTCTCGTCATCACGGAATTGGTAGAACAGGACCAGTTCTTCTCGTTTCATTTGTATATATCCTTTCCATCAATCATTGTCCATCCATTGTCCATCTGTCATCGCTATCATCGGGAGAGACCGCGCATCAAAAGATACGTGATGAGTTCATCCATCGTGACTTCCTCTTCCTGCATGCGCGCTTCGAGCTGTTTGCGAAGCGTCTTCGGCAGACGCACGGCAAACGTGCCTTCTGGCAGTGCGGCCGCCTTGCTCTTGTGCTCATGCTGGACCGCAGGAGATGGCACCGGTGCAGTCGCAGCTTCCTGATGATTGGCCTGCTCTGCTTTCTCGGCGCTCTCGGCTTTCACCGCTTTGCCCGGCTTCGCATTCTTAGCCGGTTTTGCGGCTTTCACCTGTTTGGCAGGCTTTGCCTCCTTTGCTTCTTTTACCTCTTTTGCATTCTTCGTCTCTTTTGCAGCTTTTGCGGCCTTGGCCGCTTTTTCCTGCTTCTCGGCTTTCACCGCTTTTTCCTTCTCGTTCTTCTCGGCTTTATTTGCCTTGGCCTTCTTGGACTTGGCATCCTTCTTCAGCTCGGTTTTCTTGGTCTCAGTCTGCTCGAGAGCCACTTCAGCCTTCTCGCCCGCCTCTGCGCCCTTGCGCGCGTGTTTCTTTCTCACAGTCTCTTTCTCCTCCGCTGGATACACGATGAATTCATCGTAGGCATTGCGCAATGTCTCACTGGCCTGCTTCGTGCCAACACCGATGATATAGGACTTCTCCTTCGAGTTGAGCATCTGCGCGATGCGCACGAAATCCGAGTCCGTCGTGATGATGAAGTAGCGGCGCACGCCCTCTTCGTAGAGCAGTTTTGCCGAATCGTAGAGGGCCGAGTCCAGCGAGTTCTTGCCGAGGAAGGTCCTGCTGATCTGGCGGAACGTGAAGCCCGGACGGCGCAGGAGCTTCTCCCAGCGCTTCTGTTCGGGGCGCTCCTCCCAATCCGAGATCACGATCGTGCGGCACGGCTGGAATCGGCGCGCCTTGCCGAGTGTGTAGTTGAGCATCTCAAACGGCGCATTCTCAATGTCGTAGAGGATGCCGACCGTCGTATTGCTGGATTCCAGTGTCATACCTCTTCCCCCTTCCGCAGTGCCTTCTCGATGATGCCGCCGCCAACGACCGTATCGCCGTCGTAGAAGACGACCGACTGCCCCGGCGTCACCGCGCGCTGCGGCTCTTCAAAGCGAACCTTCACTTTGCCACCCGCAAGCGGCTCGACATGCGCGCGGCCTTCGCGACGGCCGTAGCGTACCTTGGCCGTGACCGCGATGGGCGCCTCGAGTGCATCGATGGCAATCCAGTTGAGGTCGCCCGCTATGAGGCCGTCCGCATAGACATCCTTTGCTCCGCCGACGATGACGCGGTCGTGCGCCATGTCGAGGTCCACGACGTAGAGCGGCTCCGGATGCGCGATGCCGAGTCCCTTGCGCTGGCCGATCGTGTAGAGCGGCACGCCCTCGTGATGGCCGAGCACATGGCCTTCCGTGTCGACGATGTCGCCCGGATGCAGGCAAGCGGGGTTCTTCGCGCGCAGGTATGCCTTGTAGTCATCATGCGGCACAAAGCAGATCTCCTGGCTGTCCGGCTTGTGGGCGACGGGCAGCTTGTAGCGCTCCGCCAGCTCGCGCGTCTCCACCTTCGTGTAGTCGCCGAGCGGCATCAGGAAGTGCGCAAGCGACTGCTGGTTGAGGTGGTAGAGCGCGTACGACTGGTCCTTGTGTGTGTCGATGCCCTTCTTGAGCACATAGCGGTCCGTCTCATCCTGCCCGATGCGCGCATAGTGGCCCGTCGCAACGTATTCCGCGCCGAGCTCCATCGCCTTCTGCAGGAGACCCTCGAATTTGACATAGCGGTTGCAGGCGATGCAAGGATTCGGCGTCCATCCCTTCGCGTAATCCGCCAGGAAGTAGTCGATAACCTTCTCCTGGAACATCTCCTTGAAATTCATGACATAGTGCGGGATGCCGATGATCTCCGCCACGCGGCGCGCGTCGTCGACACTGCTGAGACTGCAGCAGCCGCGGTCATTCTCATCAAAATCACGGCTCTCCTCCGACAGGCGCATCGTCACACCGATGGCCTCATAGTCCTGCTCCTTGAGCAGCGCCGCCGTAAGCGAGCTGTCCACGCCGCCGCTCATCGCGACGACTACCTTCTTTTTCGTCATTCTGTTATCATATCCTTTCTTCTCTTCTTTCGTATCTATACACATCGGTCAAGCCGATTCCCTTCTATGAAAAAGACAGCCCGATGACTGCCCGTATATCCTAGTATACCATATCCGCAGGAAAAGCCCAAACAGATTGGACGCGGAAGGGGGCTTCTGCTAGACTAGATAAAGAATCCAGCAAACGTCTGTATAATAAATGATCCCCACTGCTGATTCTTGGAGGCTCGGTGCATCAGCAAGGGAGCGGGGGGATATGTTCCGGCTTCGTCGCTCCGTTGAAATGGACCCCATGTAACGTTTGCAGGAATAAGCCGGTTCGCCGCCTGCCGCGGCGGCCTCGCACAGATCTATCCCGGAAAGTCTTCTTTTGGGTTCCATCCTTGCGGGCGGCCACTGCGCTCCTGCAGGCGGAACATATCCCCCCACTCCTAGGAAATTCCAGCACCGGAGGGCCCTCAAGTTTTCTTGCGGCAGATTGACCGCAGCGTAAGGCGGGTGTGTCTGCAAGCTCAGTACGTGCGCCGCATGAACTCAGGTCGGGGAAATGTGTTTCGCCTGCAGGAGCGGCGCGATTGCCCGCAGGGCTGACCTCCGCGAAACGCCAGCTAAAGAGAAGCATGTACGAACGCCGCGGCAGGCGGCGAGGTGACTTAGCCCTATTCTTTGACATGGAGGTCATTTAGCAGAGCGACGAAGCCGAAACATATTTCCCCGGCCCTTGTCACAAGTACCTCATACATCGAATCGATCGTGGTACATGCCATACATTCGTATCTAGTTATCACACGAAAGGAGCTCTTCCTTCATGCATGTCATTGGCATCATCGCCGAATACAATCCCTTCCATCAGGGCCACGCCTATCAGCTCCGTGTCATCCGCGAGGCCATCCGCTCCCGCTTCCACGATGAAGCGGCCATCGTCGCGGTCATGAGCGGCAGCTTCACACAGCGTGGCGAAGCAACGGTCTTGGACAAGTGGCAGCGTGCGGCCCTCGCCGTGCGCGGCGGCTGCCAGCTCGTCCTCGAACTGCCCTTCCTCTTCGCCTGCCGCAGTGCCCAGGACTTCGCGCGCGGCAGCGTGCGTCTGCTGCAGGGGCTCGGCTGTGTCGAGACGCTTTCCTTTGGCGCGGAATGCCCCGAACTCACGCCGCTCATGACAGCAACCCGCGCCATCGACGCACCAGAGACGCAGGCAAAGCTCCATGAAGCCCTGCGCGCAGGCGCTTCATACGCAAAGGCCCTGACTGCGATCTTAGCGCAGGAGAGCGGCCTTGCGGCGAATCTTCTGCGGCAGCCCAACAACATCCTCGCCATCGAATACCTGCGCGCACTGCAGCGCTATGCACCGGGCATCGAGCCGCTGCTAGTCGCGCGGCGCGGCGCGGGCTACCATGCGCCGTCACTCGGCCACTTTGCCAGCGCCTCAGCCATCCGCAGGGAACTTGCCAAGAAGGTCCCCGACTTTGCGGCGCTCAGGGAGTCCCTGCCCGAAGCGACGTATGCGGCCCTCCATCAATCATGCCCCGCGGAGATCGCCTCGACGGAGCGTCTCTTTGCCCCCCTGCTCGCGCGGCTGCTGACGATGCAGGAAGGCGAACTCAAGGCGGTCTTCGGCCTGCAGGAAGGGCTTGCGAACCGGCTGCTCGCCAAGAGCGCACAGAGCCGTTCACTTGCAGGACTCCTCGCCAAGATGGTCACCAGCCGCTATCCCGCGAGCCGTATCAGCCGCATCATCCCGCATCTGCTGCTCGGTTCGACGGAGCATGCTGCCCGTACCGCCGATGAGACAGGCCCTCTCTACGCGCGCGTGCTCGCCTTTGACGAGACAGGCCGCGAGCTCCTGCACGAGATCAAGAAGCGCAGCACGCTCCCCCTCATCACCAAGGTCAGCGCCGCACTCAACTCCCGCCAGCGCCTCGAAGGCTGCCTGACACCGCTGCAGGCAATGCTCGCCCTCGACACCAAGGCCACCGAACTGCGCGCCCTGGCCTTGCCCGCAGAAGCGCCGCTCGCGAGCCTCAAGCAGAGCGATTTCACCAGCTCGCCGCACTTCCTCACGAACGCCTCACATGCCTGAATCTCAGTTTACATGTTTACAATCATGCCGATACAGAGTATAATGAGGAGACTATCTCACTAACACATGCATTTTATCAGGAGGAATTACCATGTCTGAATACCCGAATCTGCACAAGCTGCTGATCTGCCGCAGCCTGCTCGATGACACGGCCATCCAATCGTTGATGGCCGTGCTCGACGGCGACAAGCGCCAGACAGGGCCGTGCGCCGCGAAAATCATCGAGACGGCTGAAGATGTCGGCCTGCACGACAACCTGCTGCGCAGCTACATCATCTACCTGCTCGTGCACGACCCCAACCTCGCTGCCCAGACCATCGAGATGCACGACAGCCCCGTCGGGACGAGCCTCAAGCAGGCCTTCCTGCACGACCTCACGCTGCTCCTGCCCTTCCTGACTGAGCCAGCGAGCCTCTACCTCGACCTGACGCTGCTCGACGCCTACAAGCCGACCGTGCCGCTCCACACAGAGGCCTCGACCGCACTCGAAGAGCTGCTCAAGAACGCCCGCACTGCCGAAAATTTCGCCGAGGCCCTGCTGCGCTACTACCAGAGCTTCGGCTACGGCGACATCGCCTCCTTCAAAGCCTTCCGCTGGGATGCGAAGCTCCAGCGCCTCATCGGCATCCGCCACTTCGAGGCCATGCAGATGGAAGACATCATCGGCTACGCGCACCAGAAAGAGCAGCTGATTGACAACACCGAAGCCTTCGTCCAGCGCAAGCCCGCCAACAACGTCCTGCTCGTCGGCGCACGCGGCACCGGCAAGTCTTCCGCCGTCAAGGCCCTCGCCAACGTCTACTACAGCCGCGGCCTGCGCATCCTGCAGCTCACCAAGCCCCAGCTCAGCCACCTGCCCGACATCATGGACGCCCTGCGCTACTTCGCCAGCAAGCGCTTCATCATCTTCCTCGACGATCTCTCTTTCGAGGAATCCGATGCCGAGTACAAGTACCTCAAATCCGCCATCGAGGGCGGCGTCGAATCGCGCCCCGAGAACGTCCTCATTTACGCTACCTCCAACCGCCGCCACCTTATCCGCGAGAGCTGGCGCGACCGCAGCGAGAGCCAGGACGACGTTTACCGCGACGACAGCATGAACGAGACGATCTCCCTCTCCGACCGCTTCGGCCTGATCATCCAGTACTACGCTCCCGACCAGAAAGAGTACCTCGCCATCATCGACCACATGCTGCGCAAAGAGGGCATCAAGCTGACGCCAGAAGAACTGCGCATCGCAGGCGTCCGCTGGGAAATGACCCACAGCGGACGCAGCGGCCGCACCGCCCAGCAGTTCGTCGCCCACTACCTCGGCCAGCTCGATGATCACGATGCATAATACCGGGGTAGCATTCGACTGAACGATGAAGCCGGAACGCATATCCCATCCATTCCATACTGAAAAAGACTGCGCATCGATCGTAACTATGATGCGCAGCCTTTTTATATGCAGTTGTATGTGTGTTTCAGCAGTAAATCGCTACGGCACGCGGCACGGTCTCGATCGTCAGCGGCAGCATCGGCCCGCACTCGCCGTCGATATCGCTCTCGACGGGAATCCCCGACTCGATGCAGAACGACTTCGCCCGCACATGCAGCACGTTCTCCCGCTCCGACACCGGCTTCCCCGCGATGAGATCTGCCGTGATGCTCATGAGCTTCGGGATGCTGCACTTGCCGATTGACAGCAGGTCCAGCTTGCCGTCATCGACCGCCACACCGCGCGCCACATTCTTCATGCTGCCGACAACCGGACTGTTGATGATGACGAAGAGGAACGTCTCGAGCTCATAATGCGCCCCATCCGCCTCGATCTTGAGCGGGAAGTAGCGGAACTTCGGCAGGTCCCCGATGCCCTTGAGGTAGTACGCCATCTTGCCGAGCGAATTCTTGATGCGCACATTGACCTCATGCGCGATGCAGGCCATCGCGCCGCCGCTCGCGACATTGATGAAGTACGTGCCGTCCACGAGACCGAGGTCCACGCGGCGCGAACGGCTCGAGACGATGGTATCGAGGTACGCCTCAAGGTCCGCATTGACGCCGAGATACGTCGCAAAGTCATTCGACGTGCCGCTGCCGATGATGCCGAGCGGCAAGTCGAGATGGCCCCTCATCATGAGGTTGACGATCTCATGGACCGTGCCGTCGCCGCCCGCGACGAGCAGGCCGTCAGGATTTACCTCGCGCACAAACGGGATGAAGGCCTCATTGCCCTCCTTGCGCGTGCGGTAAAAGACGACGAGGATGCCGCGGCGCTGAAAAGCCTCGACCATCCAGTCGAGCTTGTTCTTGAACGCCGCATGCCCTGAAACAGGATTGTAGAAGAGCACGAGCTTCTTCAAGATGCGTTCCCCCTATCTATTCCGAAATGATATTCTCACGATTTGAATACGCCGATGCGGCGCAGGATGCGGATGCCGATGCGGCCGATCATCGGCATGCGTGCGAGGTCATCCTCGAGCAGGCCGCCGACGAGCAGCATGACCGCGATGTAGACAAAGCAGCCGAAGAACACCGCGCCGAACGTCGAAATGGCACCGATATTCCACCAGGCCATCGTCCAGTCATAGAAGAAATAGACGGCGACCGCCATGACTGCCGCGGCAAACAGCGTTTTCAAGAGCTGCGGAATCTCCATACGGTAGCCGATGAACTTGTAGATGAAGAACAGGTTGATGATGGCCGCGACGCCCATGTCCGCCGCCGTCGCCCAGGCCGCACCCATGATACCGAGCCATGGCAGCGCCGTGAGTTCCCAGTTGAGGATGACTTTGGCCGCCGCCGCGAGAATCATGTTGACCATCGGGATGGTCGGATGGCCGAGGCCCTGCAGGATGCCTGTCGAGACCTGATGCAGACCGAGCAGCACGATGCTGAAGGCCGAAATCATGACGGCCGGGCCGGCGCCCGGCGCATTGTAGATGAGCGACGAGATTGGCGTCGCGAGCACGAAGACGATGACAAAGGCCGGGAAGCAGACAAAGTTCGAGATGCGCACCGAAGCCGCTGTCTGATTGTAGACGCGCTTCATGTCGCGCAGGGCCCGCGCCTCCGAGATGGCCGGCACGATGCTCATGGCCATCGAAGCCGTGATGATGCACGAGAGATTGACGAGAGGCACCGCCATGCCAGTCAGGTAACCGAAGAGCTCCGTCGCCTCATTGACGCTGTAGCCCGCGACCTCGAGACGCTGCGGCACAATCATGAGGTCGAGGTTCGAGACGACCGGCAGCATGATGCTCGCCGCCGAGACTGGCAGCGACAACATGAAGATGCGGCGCATGATCTTGAGGATGGACTCGTGCTCCGTGCCCGGCAAGGGCTTTATGTCGTGGCCGTAGTCGCGCTCGATATCGCGGTCGAGCTTCCAGTGGTAGTAGACGAGCACGATGAGGCCCGTGACCGCGCCGACGAGTGCGCCGAGCGAAGCGCCGGCCGAAGCGTACTCGAGTCCCCAGGGCAGGAAGAGCTGCGCGAGGAGGATCATCGTGATGACGCGGAAGATCTGCTCCACAATCTGCGAGACGGCCGTCGGCGTCATGCGCTGCCAGCCCTGCAGATAGCCGCGCGAAGCCGCGAGGAAGGTCACGAAGAATACCGTCGGCGCGAGCACGACCATCGAGAGGTACGCGCGCGCATCGCGGATGAAATGCCACTCGATGAGCCAGTCCGCTGCGAAATACGTCAGGATGGAGAATAAAAGGCCCGTGACGAGCATCAGTCCCATCGAGATGCGGAAGACGCGCTTGGCGCCATAGATATCCTTGAGCGCCACGCGCTCCGCCGTGATGATGGAGATGGCCACCGGCACGCCGGCCTGTGAGACCGTCATCGCGAAGAAATAGATTGGGAAGGCCATCTGGTAAAGGCCGATACCCTCACCGCCGAGGATACGCGATACGAAGATCCAGTTGAGGGAGCCGATGACCTTGACGACAAAGCCGGCAATCGTCAGGATGAACGTGCCCTTGAGGAAGGACTCTCCCTTGCTGGACTTCTTCCCCGCTTCCGGGGACTTCTGAGGCTGCTGCACCGACTGCACATTTGCCTCTACATCTTGCTTGCTAATGGAAAACACCGCCTACGTGCATAGATTTGCGAAAACTGCTGGAACCAGCTGGAACTAGGAAAGAAGAAAGGCAGGTTCCCCCGCCTCTCTCAAATTGCAAAAACGTCCGTATACCGCTATAATGGTACTCAACATTGAGATTATATCATTATTGGACGAATCAATCCAGTAGTTTCTTGACAAATATAGAGAGGAAAGCAGCATGGACATCAATCTCATGGGCTTCGACGTCAGCGCAGCCCGCCATAAACCCGAAACGATACGCCACAGCGAGCAGGCCTGCCCGTTCTGCGACCGCGCGAACCTGACGGATGTCATCGCAACGGAGGGCGACATGATCTTCCTGCGCAACAAATACAATGTCATCGAGGGCGCCGACCAGTTCGTGCTCATCGAAGGACGCGCGTGCAAGAGTGATATGCCCGCTTACACGAAGGAGCACATGCACGCGCTCATCCGCTTCGGCCTCCGCATGTGGCAGGAGCTCAGAGAAAGCGGCCGTTACGAGGCCGTTCTCTTCTTCAAGAATTATGGGCCGCTCTCCGGCGGCACCATCCGCCATCCCCACATGCAGCTCGTCGGCCTGCCACACGTGAGGAAAGAGCTGCTCTGCCGCCCGGAAGAGTTCGAGGGCCCCGTCATCTGCGAGCGCGACGGCGTCACCCTCAATGTCTCCGATGTGCCACGCATCGGCTTCTGGGAGTTCAACATCCTGCCGGAAAAGCTCACGCCCGCTGCCATCAATACGACGGCCGACTTCATCCAGATCATCGTCGACTTCCTCACGCACCACTTCGGCAGCCAGACGCAGAGCTACAACATCTTCTTCTACGACCTCGGCAGCCGCATTGCCGTCAAGCTCCTGCCGCGCTTCGCCACGCCGCCGATCTTCGTCGGCTACGGCATCCACTTCCGCCCGAGCAGCCTCGATGAAGCCATCCACGCCATCCGGCAGCGCTATTTCTGAACACCCACGCACTCCAGCCAGGGATATGTCAACATTTATCCTTTGACAAAGTGCGCCAAATAGATTAAACTAGTTAACGCAACGTAAATTAACTAGTTAATATTCATATTGAAAAGGAGTGGTCGTCTTCATGACAACAGAAAAACTTTGGTCCCGAGATTTCATTGCTTTGACTGCGGCAAATGGCCTGCTGTTTGCCGGATTCCATATCCTGCTCCCCACCCTGCCCATCTACGTGGCAAGCTTGGGTGCATCTGGCTCAGAGATTGGCTTGATTGCCGGCATCTTTGGGTATTCCGCCATCTTCATCCGCCTCTTCACCGACACCGGCGTGCGCGCCTTCGGCAAGAAGACCTGTCTCTATGCCGGCCTTCTCTTCTCCCTGCTGGCAACGGCAGGATACGCACTGCTGGATTCCGTCGGTGCCATCGTCGCAGCCCGCGTCATCCACGGCTTCGGCTTTGGGCTCAGCACGACCTTCGCCGCAGCGCTGGTCGCTGACGTCATCCCGGCCTCGCGCCGCGGTGAGGGCATCGGTTACTTCGGCCTGGGCAGCACGATCGCGATGGCACTGGCTCCGGCATTCGGCCTGGTGCTGCTTTCCGACATCAGCCCCTGGGCCCTGTTCATCGCTTCTGGCGTCGCGACGCTCGCAGCGCTTCTTGCCGCCCACCAGGACCGCACAGCCGAGAGGGAACCGGCGCTCCCCGTGCCGGCCGTGCACCTCTCCTTCCGCAACCGCCTCTATGAGGCAGGGACTGGCGTCCCCGCCATCCTGACCATCCTCTTCGGCGCCGCTTACGGCAGCGTCAACACGTTCATCGCGATGATGGCCGCTGAGGCCGGCATCAGCAGTGCCGGCCTGTTCTTCATCGTGGGAACCGTCTTCATCTTCCTGTCCCGCCCGTTCGGCGGTCGCCTTCTCGACCGCTACGGCGCCTTTGCCGTCGTGATTCCAGGAGCCCTGCTCTACTGCGTGGCCCTTGCCCTGATCCTCGCAGCAGGCAGTCTGCCCATGCTGCTCACCGCCTCCGTCTTCTACGGCCTCGGTGCCGGCCTCCTGCTGCCGGCACTCATGACGTGGATGCTCAATGTCGTCCGGGCAGACCGCCGCAGCGCTGCCAGTGCCACCTTCTACAACATGCTGGACATCGGCACGAGCACCGGCATCGTCGTGCTCGGGAGCCTGGCCGACACGGTCGGCTACATCACCATGTACCGCTATGTCCTCGCCATCATGGCCGCCTTCGTGTTATTCGGCCTGCTGACGCACCGCCTCGCCCGCCAGGTGCGCCAGCCAGAAGAAGCAGAGGAGTAAACCATGGACAAGACCATCTGGCAGGAGAGCGACAGTGACCGCCTGATTCACCAGCTCTACCAGACGATGCGGCTCTTCTCCAAGACGCTGAATCAGGAGATTGCCGACACTGGCATCTACAGCTCCGAATGGACCATCCTGAACCTGATCCATCACCGCGAGGACTGTGCACAGACCGCACTGAGCCAATACCTGGGCGTAGAGCCCGCGGCCATCTCCAAGACCTTGACGAAGATGGAGAAGAAAGGCCTGATTACGCGCGTCGCCCATCCCAATACCCGCGGCAAATTCATCGAGCTCACGGAAAAGGGCGCACAAGCCCACCGCGACTTGTCCAGCGCCGTGGCCGAACACCGCCGCAAGGCTCTGCAGGGCCTTTCACCCGAAATGCTGCAGGGCCTCAACGATGTGATGCTACGCATCCAGCGGAACTTATCCTCAGGAGAATAAAAGAAGGGGCTGTGAAATAACAGACTCCGAAAACAAGAGGGCCGC
>UMJI01066305.1_pt1 | contig 18697 bp, 17 predicted proteins | sample 1965991 | NCBI WGS metagenome assembly UMJI01 (sample SAMEA4836140, study PRJEB28245) | human gut metagenome | biome: gut microbiome; material: fecal sample | place: Denmark | collected 2008
GTATTGAACCATATAGTCAAGTAATGTTCCATCTGGGATACGAGTTTGATGAAAATGATGCACATGATGTGAAGTTATTGTGTGAGACACTTCATATCGAAATTCCAAATGAGTATAGATAACTGCAAATAACAGTTTATAGGGGAGTTCTGATACTCCCCTATAAAAATGGCTATTTATCAACTGTTTGTTGTGACATAGCCTATTGTAAAAATAATAATTGCAATCTCATGGAAGATAAAACTATTGGCAAAAAAGATGTTGTAAAAAAATATTACGTTGATATACTTGGTAAAATTGGCGGTGAAATTAAATGTTCCGTACCGTTTTTATCACAAAAGGACAATATTTAACTGTTAAAGATGAGTGGCTGCTTATTAATTACGGAGATACGGTTAAAAAAGTTCCTTTAAGTGATATTAAAAATCTTTTCATAGATAATGTATATATTAATATATCGGCATATGCCTTGCAAAAACTGGCAAAGTATGGCATTAATGCCATACTTTGCGATGATACACATTTGCCGTGTTGTAACCTTTTGCCATTAAATACGCATTATAGGCCTTATGGTGTATTAAAAAAGCAAATTGCTTTAACGGATACATTTAAAAATTTGCTGTGGCAACGTATTGTTAAGGCAAAAATTATAAATCAGGGTACAGCATTAAAAATAAGTGGTGCAGGTACAAAGGTTTGCGAGCGTATGCAGCAATTAGCGCAAGAAGTATTAAGTGGCGATACAGGCAACCGTGAGGGCATTGCTGCCAAAATGTTTTTTAGAAATTTTTATGGTTGTGATTTTATCAGGTTTGAAAACGATATAATCAATATAGCGCTTAATTATGGTTATGCGGTTATCCGTTCATCTGTAGCGCGCTCGCTGTGTGCTTATGGTTATAATTGTGCTTTGGGTATACATCATATAAATGAAGCTAATCCCTTTAATCTTGCTGATGATTTAATGGAACCTTTACGTCCGTTAGCGGATATATGGGTTTGGCAAAATAATGAGGATTTAGTTGATACTTTGACAAAAAATAATAAAATAGGGCTTGCCAATATTATAAACGGAGATATAGCATACGGTAATAAAATAATGAAAGTACATAATGCGGTTGATAAATATATAGCAAGTTTAACGACAGCTATTGATAATGCTGATGTTAATAAACTGATAATACCAGTAATAGGAGAAAAATTTGTATAATAGGTTTATGCGTATTATAGTAATGTTTGATTTACCAACCGCAACTACAGAAGATAAAAGAGAGTATCTACATTTCCGTACAGGTTTAATTAAACTTGGATTTGATATGCTGCAATATTCTGTTTACAGCAGAATAACGCGCAATAATGATGATGCCAGAAAATATATAAACAAAGTAAAGGTAATTTTACCGCCTGTAGGCTCGGTGCGTGTATTGCAGGTTACAGAAAAACAGTATGCCGGTATGATTATTATGCTTGGTGAAAAAACACCGACGGAAAATCTTTTAACAACTGAAGATTTAATTGAATTGTAACCTGATAGTGGTGTAAAATAAAGTTAAGGTTTTAGTACTCTGTTGGATATTGATAAACTTACACCAAAACTGTTGAAACAGAATGGCCACGAAAGTTTTAGTACTCTGTTGGATATTGATAAACTTACACAAACGAAAAATGAAAATCAGCAGCAGCGTAGTTTTAGTACTCTGTTGGATATTGATAAACTTACACCCTGCGGTACTCCAGTTCATATGCAATACGTTTTAGTACTCTGTTGGATATTGATAAACTTACACAAAGTCCTGTGTAGCCTTTTGCATTTGGTCGTTTTAGTACTCTGTTGGATATTGATAAACTTACACTTCGGTCATTGAGGACTGGAGCGCGCGCGGGTTTTAGTACTCTGTTGGATATTGATAAACTTACACCGCAAGGTACGGCATTATTACCCGGATTTGTTTTAGTACTCTGTTGGATATTGATAAACTTACACTTCACTTGAATTAAGCAATAAATGGCAAGAGTTTTAGTACTCTGTTGGATATTGATAAACTTACACGTATGGATGAAGCGCAGCTTAATCAGTTTAGTTTTAGTACTCTGTTGGATATTGATAAACTTACACAGATAAAGTCAGCTATCATGACCGCTGCCAGTTTTAGTACTCTGTTGGATATTGATAAACTTACACAAAAAGAATACGAATTTAAACGCCGCACAGTTTTAGTACTCTGTTGGATATTGATAAACTTACACAAATAATTCTTTACCTTAATGGTAACAGAGTTTTAGTACTCTGTTGGATATTGATAAACTTACACGACTGCGTTTCAACCGTTCTGCCTGTTACAGTTTTAGTACTCTGTTGGATATTGATAAACTTACACATGTATAAACCATTAGCCGATAGCACCTTAGTTTTAGTACTCTGTTGGATATTGATAAACTTACACCGTGCAATGTATCACCGTGTAGGTATACCGGTTTTAGTACTCTGTTGGATATTGATAAACTTACACTTTTTACTGGTATTAAAGCATATATGCCAGTTTTAGTACTCTGTTGGATATTGATAAACTTACACACTGCCAGCTATGCGCAGAGCGAATAAGAAGTTTTAGTACTCTGTTGGATATTGATAATGTTGTTATGATTACCGTGTATTTTTCTGTTTTTAAACTGCTTGCCACTTGTGATTTAAGGCAAATTTTGTTATAGTATATGTAAAGAGATTGGCAGAAGCCGGTCTTATAAATGGAGCAAATTCCCCTGCGGTGTTCGTTACATTGCCTTTTAGTTTTGAGCCAACACACTTACCTAGGGAGCCCGGAATTTGAGCTCCGCCTATTAAAAACAAGCCCTCTCGAGGGGACTTTTGCGGTAGGCGGGAGGGCACCCACCTGCACATGCAGGTTCAAAACATTGGGCAGGACGGCATTGCGGGGAAATTTTTTTGGAGGACTCATGGAGCTTTCACGTGTAGAAATGGTTATCGGCCCCAAGGCCGTTGAAAAATTAAATGCCGCCAGAGTTGCCGTTATAGGCCTTGGCGGCGTTGGTTCTTATGTGGCGGAGGCTTTGTGCCGCACCGGTGTAGGCAGCTTTGTAATTATGGATAATGATACCGTTGAAGCAAGCAATATTAACCGCCAGCTGCCTGCGCTTACAAGCACTATCGGCAAGTTTAAGGCCGACGTTATGGCAGCGCGCCTGCGCGATATTAACCCCTTGTGCCGCATAAGGGTTATTAAGAATTTTTACAGGCCTGGTGATTTTGAAAACCTTTTTGTGGACGGTTTTGATTTTATTGCCGACGCTATCGACAGTACGGAATCGAAAGCAGACCTTTTAATAGAGGCTTACAGGCATAATGTTCCCGTGGTATCAGCCATGGGTACGGGCAACAAGCTGCACCCGGAAATGCTGGAAATTACGGATATCAGCAAAACAAGCGTGTGCCCGCTGGCGCGCAGCATGCGCAAAAAACTGCGCGACGCCGGTATTACCGAAGGCATTACCGTTGTATATTCGCATGAAGAACCGCAGCGCTTTATTGAAGGCAGCGTGCCGGGCAGCCTGGTATTTGTGCCTGCCTGCGCCGGTATGATGATGGCTGCGCATATTGTACAGAAAATAATTGCCGGGCAGGATTAAAATATGGACAATTTATTTGCACAAACAATTACCAAACCGCTGGCAGACCGCATGCGCCCGCGGCGTTTAAGCGATTTTGCGGGGCAGGAAAAAGCCCTTGGGCCTGGCAGCCCGCTGCGGCGGATGATTGAGCGCGATGCTTTGCAGCCGCTTTTGTTTTACGGGCCGCCGGGAACCGGCAAAACTACATTGGCACATATTATTGCCAATATGACGCAAAGCCGTTTTGTTGCGCTTAATGCAGTATCGAGCGGCGTGCCGGAGCTGCGTAAGCTGATTGGCGAAGCCCGTGACGCTTTGTACAGCGGCATGGGGCGTACGATAGTTTTTATCGACGAAATACACCGCTTTAACAAGGCTCAGCAGGATGTGCTTTTGCCGTATGTGGAAAACGGCACGGTTATTCTTATCGGCGCAACTACGGAAAACCCGTTTTTTGAAGTTAATGCGCCGCTTTTGTCGCGGATGAAAATTATCCGCCTGGAGAGGCTTGATAAAAACGCCGTTAAAAAGATTCTGCAAAAGGCGCTGACGGATAAGGATAACGGCTATGGCAGGCAGGGACTTGCCATGACGGACGAGGCACTGGAAGCACTGGCTGATTTTTGCGGCGGCGACGCACGCGTGGCGCTGAACCTTTTGGAGCAGGCGGAATTTATGCTGCCTGACGGCGTAAAAACGATTGACGGCGCGGTGCTTAAAAGCGTAATGGGCGACGCTTTTAAGCGTTACGATAAAAAGGGCGACCGCCATTACGACACGGTATCGGCGTTTATAAAAAGCATGCGCGGCAGTGATGCCGACGCGGCGCTGCATTATCTGGCAGAGATGCTGGAAAGCGGCGAGGATGTGCGTTTTATCGCGCGGCGCATTGTTATCTGCGCGGCAGAGGATGTAGGCAATGCCGATCCGATGGCGCTGGTTGTGGCTAATTCCGCGGCGCAGGCTGCCCATTTTATAGGCCTGCCGGAAGCACAGCTGCCGTTGGCACAGGCCGTGTGCTATATAGCCAACGCCCCCAAAAGCAACGCCTGCTGCACGGCAATTTTCAGTGCGCGTGAAGAAGCTCGTGCGGTGCAGAGCACGGTGCCCAAACATCTGCGCGACGCGCATTACCCCGGCGCAGGTGCGCTGGGGCACGGCACAGGCTATAAATATCCGCACGATTATCCCGGCGGCTGGGTACAGCAGCAGTATATGCCTGATGAACTTATCGGGCATAAATATTACTTTCCGAAGGATATTGGCGCGGAAAAAGCGCTGCATGACAAACAGAAAAATTAATTAATAACCCTGTATACTTTTAGCGTGCGTTGACTTTGCACGCTAATTTTTATATAATTTTCTTATGCGTTGTACCTATTTAAAAGGAGCGATTTTTGAATTATGAAGTACATGAGTGGTAATGAAATCCGTAAAAGATTTTTAAAGTTTTTTGAAGACAGAGGGCATCTTGTGCTGCCGAGCGCTTCGCTCATTCCGCAGGACGACCCGACTCTGCTTTTAATTGGTGCGGGCATGGCGCCTTTTAAACCGTTTTTTACCGGTAAAATGAAACCGCCTTCTCCGCGTATCACTACCTGCCAGAAATGCGTGCGCACCGGCGATATTGAAAACGTAGGCCGCACTGCGCGCCACCATACCTATTTTGAAATGCTGGGCGATTTTTCCTTCGGCGATTATTTCAAAAAAGAAATCATTCCCTGGAGCTGGGAATTTTTAACCAAAGAACTGGAGCTGCCTGCCGATAAACTGTGGGTAACCATCCATCCGACTGACGATGAAGCATACGAAATCTGGCACAATGTTGTAGGCGTGCCTGATGAACGCATTGTACGCCTTGAAGAAAACTTCTGGGAAACCGGCAGCGGCCCGTGCGGACCGGACAGCGAACTGCACATTGATATGGGCGAAGAACGCGGCTGCGGCAGGCCGGACTGCAAACCCGGCTGCGACTGCGACCGTTTCCTTGAAATCTGGAACCTGGTATTTACCCAGTATGACCAGCATGAAGACGGCACTTACACCCCGCTTGCCAATAAAAACATTGATACCGGCGCAGGCCTTGAACGCCTTGCTTCCGTATTGCAGGGCAAGCCTTCCAACTTTGAAACCGACCTTATCTTCCCGATTATTGAATACGCCGCTAAGGTTGCCGGCGTAGAATACGGCAAGGATAAAAAGACCGACGTATCCTTAAAGGTTATTGCCGACCATGTCCGCAGCATTACCTTTATGATTGCCGACGGCGTGCTTCCTTCCAACGAAGGCCGCGGCTATGTACTGCGCCGCGTACTGCGCCGTGCCGTACGCCATGCGCGCTTAATCGGCATTGAAGACAAGTTCCTTAACGGTGCGGTTGATGTTGTTATTGACATGTTTAAAGAACCGTATCCGTACCTTGTTGAAAAAACAAGCTTTATCCATAAAGTTATCGAGATGGAAGAAACCAGCTTCCTGCGTACTCTGCGCCAGGGCTGCGACCTTTTATATACCGAAATCGAAAGCCTCAAAAAAGAAAACAAAACCGTGCTGGACGGCGCAACTGCTTTCCGCCTGAGCGATACTTTCGGTTTCCCGCGTGAGCTGACTGCCGAAATTCTGGAAGAAGAAGGCATGACGATGGACGATAAAGCCTTTAACGAGGCTTTGGAAGTTCAGCGCAAAATGGCACGCGACGCTCGCGACGACAAGACCGGACGCCCGGTAATTTACAACACCCGCAGCATTGACCTTGCTTCCTTAAAGGTTGATGAAGGCGCACAGGGCGGTAAAATCGTTGCCATGTATCCTGCTCATGACGCACAGCCGGTTGAGAGTATGGAGGATGGCAAAAAAGCTGCTGTTATTACCGATGTTACCGCATTCCACGCTGAAGGCGGCGGACAGCTTGGCGATACCGGCCGCATTATTGCCCCTGCCGGCGTAATGCAGGTTGAAATTACCAAAAAACTGCCGGACGGCGCAACCATTATGATTGGCACCGTAACCGAAGGCACCGTTGCCGTTGGCGACGAAGTTAAGTTTGAAATTGAACGCGGGCGCAAAAACGATATTGCCCGCAACCATACAGCAACCCACCTGCTGCATGCAGCTTTAAAACAGGTTTTGGGCGACCATGTTAACCAGGCAGGCAGCTATGTTGGCCCTGACCGTCTGCGTTTCGACTTCTCACATTTCTCTCCCGTAACGGAAGAAGAACTGCGCAGGGTTGAAGAAATTGTAAACGACCAGATTCTGGCAGCAAAAGATGTAACTATTGAAGAACTGCCGATTGACGAAGCTAAAAAACGCGGCGCAGTTGCACTGTTCGGCGAAAAATACGGCAGCATTGTACGCGTTGTTACCGTACCGGGCTTCTCCATGGAATTCTGCGGCGGCGTGCATGTTGGCAACACCGCGCAGATTGGCATGTTTAAAATCCTGTCCGAATCGAGCACAGGCGCAGGCGTACGCCGTATTGAAGCCGTAACCGGCCACGGCGCGCTGAACTATGTACGCGAGATGGAAGACATGGTTAAAACCGCAGCAACCGGGCTTAAATGCCGCAGCAATGACCTTTGCGCACGTATCTGCGCATTGCAGTCCGATTATAAAGCAGCGGAACAGAAAATCAGCGAACTGGAAGGACAGATTGCCAAAGCGCAGGTAAGCGACGCTGCTTCCAGCGTTTGCGATATTAAAGGCGTTCCCGTACTTGTACAGAAAGTAAGTGCCGGTGACGTTGAAGCACTGCGCAGCCTGGGCGACCAGATGCGCGATAAAGTAGGCGGCGTTGTAGTGCTGGCTGATGTTATCGACAGCGGCAAAATCAACATTCTTGCCATGGCAACTAAAGACGCTGTTGCCAAAGGCATCCATGCCGGGCAGATTGTTAAGGAAGTTGCCAAAGTTTGCGGCGGCGGCGGCGGCGGACGCCCCGATATGGCGCAGGCCGGCGGCAAAGATGCTTCCAAACTTGATGAAGCACTGAAAACCGCACTGACTGTTATTGAAGGACAGATTAAATAATTTTATAAAATAGTAACGGCTGGGTTTAAAGCTCAGCCGTTTCTTTCTATTATTTTGCGTTAAGGTATGTTAAAATAAATAAAAAGCCTTTTATTTTTAAAGGAGGAATAGTTATGAGCATTTCAAGCGAAACCATGATGTTTAAACGCACTGAAGATAAAAAAGACGTAGCCCAGACTATCCGCGAGGTTTATGCCGCGCTGGAAGAAAAAGGCTATAACCCGGTAGACCAGCTTGTGGGCTATCTTTTAAGCGGCGACCCCACCTATATTACCAGCCATAAGGATTCCCGCACCAAGCTGCGCCGCTTTGAGCGTTATGAACTTTTGGAAGAACTTGTAAAAAGTTATCTTTCCGCATCGGCTAAAAAGTAGGGCGGCGCTATGAAAAGAAGCATGGGGCTTGATATCGGCACGCGCACAATAGGCGTGGCAACGAGTGATTTGCTGGGCATGATTGCCGGCGGCGTGGAAACCATACGCCGTACAACGGAAGAACGCGATTTTGAGCGCATAGGCGAGCTGATTAAAGAGCATGAAGTGGATACAGTTGTTTTGGGCTACCCCAAAAATATGAACGGCACAATAGGCGAACGCGCGCATGTAAGCGAGGCTTTTGCCGAAGAACTGAAAAAACGCTTTGAAGGCATTAAAGTTGTGCTGTGGGATGAAAGGCTTTCGACAGTGGCGGCAGAAAATGTGCTGATAGACGCGGATATGAAGCGCAAGAAACGCCGTAAAATTATTGACATGATGGCGGCTGTGGTTATTTTGCAGAACTATTTGGACAGCCGGCGCTAAACAAACGGCAGCGGGGTGATTTTAATGTTACAGAGAAAGCATAAAATAGCCGGCGGCGTAATAGCGGTGCTGATAATTCTCGGCACGCTGGCGGTGCATGTGGCAGGCAATAAAGCCGCGGGCTTTGTAAACGAAATGGCCGACAGGCAGACGGTGCTGCAGGGCAAGCTGCAAATAGGGCATTTCAGCGCCAGTGTATCGGGCAATGTTGTGTTTGAAAACGTAGTGTGGACTGCGCCTGACGGAAAAAAACTGGCCGAAGTACCGGAAATGAACGTTTCCGCCAACCTTTTTGATATCCTTAAAGGTTCTTTCGGCATTAACTCCATTAACAGCATTTCTATCGAAAAGCCGCAGTTTGCGGTAAATTACACCGATAAAGACGGGCTTGACATTATTAACTACATCAATTTTTCCGATAAGGATGATGAAACGCCGACAGAATTCCGCGGCATGGTGGAAATTACCGACGGCGCTCTGGCGCTTGACATGAACGGGCAGAAGCTTGATTTTAGCAACGTGGAAATGCAGGCTAATTTAAAAGAGTTCCCGGATATTAAATTTACTTTGCAGGGCAAAAACGGCGATGCTGATTTAATTGGCAGCATTGATAAGGTTTATGACGATGTAACAATCGGCGCCGAAGTTAAAAACCTGCAAATTACTGAGCTTATGAAAGTTCTGCCTTCGTTTGGCGAACTGAGCATTACCGGCGGCGTTATAAACGGCGCCAAACTTGCAGCTGGGCTGCACGATGCGCAGTGGAACCTTAACCTTGACGGCAGCCTGAGCGGCGTGGCAGGCAAGGCTTTGGGCTATAACATTACCGATGGCGGCGGCAGCTTTGCCATTGACAACAATGCAGCTTCGTTTACCGCCGTTAAAGGCAAAGTGGAAGGGCAGGACGTTAACATGGACGGTAAAATCCTGTTCCAGAAACAGGGCATGCCTACTTATGATTTGAACGTGGCAGCGCCTTCCTTCCGCGTGGACGCTGTAAGCCCCGGCCTTGGCATTACCGACAGCGTTAACATTAACGGCAAGGTAACAGGCCCGATTGACGCGCCTGTAATTAACGGCAGCTTTACCATGGACAAGCTGGAAGTTGCTCCGCTTGTGGCAACGGGCATTAACGGTAATTACAACTATACCAACGGCCTGGTAACGTTAAGCAACACTTATGCCAATGTTTACAGCGGTACTTTGGGCGTAAGCGGCACGGTAGAAGCAGCAACCAAAAACTTTGCGCTGCATCTTTCCGGCAGCGGCATGGACAGCACCGCAGTAACGGAAACGCAAATCAGCGGCCCGCTGAGCTTTGAAGCAGACGCCAGCGGCACCGGCAGTGCAGACAGCGCCGTTGCGGGCGGTACGTTTGTTATTGCGCCCGGCAATTTTGCGGGCGTTCCGTTTAACTCGCTTTCAGGCAATTTCAGCCGCGCAAACGGGCAGATGACCTTCTCCGGCATTACCATTGGCACACCGCTTGGCAGCTTTACCAGCAATGCCGTAATGAACTCTAATGGCAAAATTACTTTTGATAAAATGAGCGAATCAGGCTTTACCGCACCTACCAAAGAAGAAGTGCGCGAAAACGTGCGCCAGCAGGTTGGCGGGGCAGTAAAACAGGGCCTCGGCAAATTGTTTGGCAATTAAAAATTAACGCAGCAGCGTCCGCATTTTCAGCGGGCGCTGTTTTTGTTTAAGTAAATTTCACTTATCCTTTTATTGACAGTTAGCGGTATGATACGATAAAATAAACCTAATTATACTTATGCTTTAAGAAAGAGGTACAAAATGGACGATAACAAAGAATTTGAGCTTGAGCATGACCATATCGACGAAGAAGAAATCGTAGTTATTACCGACGAGGACGGCAACGAAATGTATTTCCGTGAGGAAATGGTTATCCCCGTTGGTGAAAAGAGCTTTGCGGTTCTTTCCGCTTTGGACGCTGATGACTGCGGCTGCGAAGATGAAGAATGCCACTGCCATGATGAAGAAGACGATGACGAGGACAATGTGATCATTGCCCGCATTGACTTTGACGAAGACGGCAACGAAATTTATCTTGGGCCTACCGACGAGGAGTTTGAAGAAGTTAAAGCGGCTTACGAAAAACTCGTTGCCGAATGGGACGAAGAATAATAAACTGCCTGCCGGACCTCTGGTCCGGCATTTTTAAAGTACGAATGTTTAGGGGCGGCGTAGCATGAGAAAAATATTACCGTTTTTTATGAGCACTTTGCTGGTAATATTTGTAGCATCTTACTGGGTTTTAAATTATACGGGCAACAATGCCGATTTAGCCGACGGCAAAACCTACGTTATTACGGTAGAAAACGGCATGACGGCGGCAGACATTGCCAATATGCTGCACAGGCAGAAACTTATTAAACGCCCTGAAAGCTTCAGGCTGGAAGCGCGTTTTATGGGGCTGGAAGGTAAATTGCAGGCCGGAAGCTACGAAATTGAAGCAGGAAAATCTAACGGAGAAATTATAGATATTCTGGCGCGCGGGCAGGTTAAAACCGTAAGCTTTACCGTGCCTGAAGGCTACACGGTAGAAAAAACAGCTGCCAAGCTGGCGGCGGAAGGGCTGGGCGATGCGGAAAAATTTAAAGAAGCCGCACGCAATTACACTCCGTATAAATATATGGAAACCAATAATGCCGATGTAAAATACAAGGCAGAAGGCTTTATTTTCCCTTCAACCTACCAGTTTAACGACAGCATGACGGAAAAAGACATGCTTGCCATGATGGTTAAGGAGTTTAACACGCAGATTAACCACGAAAAAATCGGCGAAGCGGCAGAAAAAACCAAAATGTCCATTCACGATATAGTAACCATTGCTTCAATGGTGGAGCTGGAAGCCGTTTTTAAAGAAGAACAGCCGCGCATTGCCGGTGTTTTTCTGCGACGCTTGCAAATTTACATGCCCATTCAGTCGGATACAACCATTCAATATATACTGGGCGGAGAACAGAAGGCCGAAATCACTATTGCCGATACGCGCATTGAAAATCCGTACAACACGTATATTAACTCCGGCCTGCCGCCGGGACCGGTTGGCAGCCCCGGCATGGACGCTATTAAAGCCGTGCTGAACCCGGAAAATACGGATTATTTATACTTTGTGGCCGAAAAAAACGGGCACCACCGTTTTACGCGCACTTACGAAGAACATTTACAGGCGATAGAAGATATTCACGGCCCGCAGTAAGGAAGGAACATGACAAGACAAATTGTTAAGCCGGAGCTTTTGGCGCCGGCAGGAAATATGGAAAAGTGCAAAATGGCGCTGCGCTACGGTGCGGATGCCGTTTATCTGGGCGGCAAAATGTTTGGCCTGCGCGCTTTTGCCAATAATTTTGAAATTGACGAAATTAAAGAAGCGGCAGACTTTGCCCATTCTTTAGGCAAAAAGGTTTATGTAACCGTAAACATTTTTGCGCATAACAGCGATATTGAAAAACTGCCGGAATACCTGCTGGCACTGCAAAAAGCCGGTGCGGACGCGCTTTTGATAAGCGACCTTGGCGTATGGCAGACGGCGCGGCGCGTTGTGCCCGGCATGCCGCTGCATGTAAGCACGCAGGCTAACACCACCAACTGGGCAAGTGTGCAGGCATGGCAGGATTTGGGTGCGGAACGCGTAGTGCTGGCGCGCGAACTTTCGCTGGAAGAAATTGCACAAATCGGCGCTAAAACTACTGTGGAACTGGAAGCCTTTGTACACGGCGCAATGTGCATATCCTACAGCGGACGCTGCCTTTTAAGCAGTTACCTTACGGGGCGCGACGGCAACCGCGGCGCATGTGCGCAGGCCTGCCGCTGGGAATACACCCTGCACGAAAAGAACCGCCCCGGCGAAAGCTACGATATTGAAGAAGACGCGCACGGCACCTATGTAATGAACAGCAAGGATTTATGCCTTATTGCGCGCATACCGCAGCTTGTTAAAGCAGGTATTTGCAGCTTGAAAATTGAAGGCCGCATGAAAAGCGTGCATTATGTGGCAACCGTGGCCAGCGTGTACCGCAAGGCAATTGACGCTTACATGAAAGACCCGGACGGCTACAAAGTGCTGCCTGAGTGGATTGAAGAACTGAACAAGGTATCGCACCGCCCTTATACCGAAGGCTTTGCCTTTGGCACGCCCGGCGCGGATGCGCAGGTTTATACCACCAGCAGCTACGAACAGACGCACGATTTTGTAGGCATTGTTTTAAGCTACGATAAAGCAAATAAAAAAGCGCTGATTGAGCAGCGCAACAACGTAAAAAACGGCGAAAAGCTGGAACTTTTAATGACGGACGGCACCTTAATGCCGCTGGAACTTAAAAATATGCAGGACGAAGAAGGCACGCCCATCGAATGTGCGCCGCACGCACGCCAGCACTTTTGGATTGACTGCGCTGCGGAGCTTCTGCCCGATTCGCTGCTGCGGAGGAAAATTATATGAGCGACGACCGAAGTATTATCTATCTGCGCGTGGCGCCGGAACGCATTGCCGACGTAAACTGGATTATGGAAGGCTACGAACACCTGGCGCTTGTTACAACCGAAGACCCGCGTGAAGGCGTGGTTAAACTTTTGGGCACGCCTGATACCTACAACGACGTAATGGAAATAATTGAAAACATGCCCTTTACCGTAGAAATTCTGGAAGGCGAGCCCGTTTTATAGTGACAGCAGGCAGTATTTATGATAAAATATAATGGTATTATTGTTTAGGAAAGACTGGTGGAGTGGAAATGATGCAGCGTTTGGGCAGGTTTTTAAGCCTGATAGCCAAAAACGGGCTTGACTGCGTTATTGTGAAGGATATACCGACAATCCGCTATCTGTCAGGCTTCCGCGGCGACAGCAGCCTGCTTTATGTTGACGCCAAAAGCACGGTTTTAATAACCGATGGGCGCTACACCACGCAGGCAGAAGGCGAAGTGCAGCATTACTGCCGTGTATTTACCTACACCGGCGATATCTGGCAGGCAGCGGCGGATTTTGCCAAAGCGCATACCAAAATCGGTTTTGACGGCGCGGCTTACAGCTATAACGATTATCTGAGCCTTAAAGAGGCAGTAAGCGGCAAAGAGCTTTTAAACATTGATTTAAAGTATCTGCGCATGGTTAAAGACGAACGCGAACTGAACCTGATGTGGAAAGCCTTTAAAATTGCCGACCAGGCGTTTTTAAAACTGCTGCCGGAAATTAAACCCGGCATGACGGAAAAAGCGCTGGCTGCAAGGCTTGAATACTACATGAGCAGTATGGGCAGCGAAAAACCTTCGTTTGATACGATTATCGCCTCCGGCGCGCGCAGCGCTCTGCCGCACGGCATGGCAAGCGATAAACAGATTGAAATAGGCGATTTTATTACCTTCGACTTTGGCGCTGTGTACGATGGTTACCATTCCGACATGACAAGAACGGTTGTGCTCGGTATGGCTAATTCGTGGCACAAGGAAATTTACACCATAGTTGAAGAAGCCCAGTGGCGCGGTTTAAAAAGCGCAAAGCCCGGCATGACGGGCGCGGAGCTTGACGCGATTGTAAGAAAATACATTACCTCGCGCGGCTACGGCGAAAACTATGTGCACGGGCTGGGGCACGGCGTGGGCCTTGAAATTCACGAAATGCCCAATATCAACAAACGCGGTACTGATGTTGTGCTGGAGCCCGGCATGACATTCAGCATAGAACCAGGTATTTACATTCCCGGCAAGGGCGGTGTACGTATCGAAGACACGGTTGTATTGACGGATGACGGCGCTAAAGTGCTGTGCGGCGTTAAAAAGCAACTGATGGAAATTGTTTAATTTTAAATAAACAGGAGGAGCATTTATGATTTCAACCAACGAATTTAAAACCAACGTAACTGTTACCATCGATGGCGACGCATGGCAGGTTGTAGAATTCCAGCATGTAAAACCGGGCAAAGGCGCAGCTTTTGTACGTGCTAAAATGCGCAACATGTGCACCGGTGCCGTTGTAGAACGCACCTTCAACGCAGGCGAACGTCTGCCGAAAGCACATATCGACCGCCGCGCAATGCAGTATCTGTATGAATCCGACGGCAACTATGTATTTATGGACAACGAAACCTACGAACAGTCCGAACTTACCAAAGAACAGCTTGGCAATGCCATCAACTTCCTTAAAGAAAACATGGATGCCAAAATCATGATTTACAACGGCCGCGTTATCGGCGTTGACCTGCCGAACACCGTTGAACTGACTGTTGTTAAAACCGACCCGGGTATCCGCGGTGATACGGCTACCGGCGGCAGCAAACCCGCAACCATGGACACCGGCTATGTTGTTAAAGTACCTCTGTTCATTAACGAAGGCGACGTACTTAACATTGATACCCGTACCGGCGAATACATTTCCCGCGCGTAACTTAACTGAGCGCCAATTTAGCTGAGTCGCCAATTAGTGCCGAGTGACAGCGAAGGCAATAATTGTGCCAGCGAAGCTATGCAAATTTTGCGATTGAATAATGAGCAAAATTTACGTACCACAATATATAAAATTTATAATTACGCAAAAGAGCTGAACTTTATGTTCAGCTCTTTTTTTGTACATACAGGAAACCGCTGTTTATATTCAGCTTGCCAAAACGTCGCTCCTAATTGCGTACGCAAACACGGCTGCGCAGCGGTTTGCGCATGGAGGATACAACAGTGATTTAGCCGTCGCGATTTTGCTTTGCGCTTCATCTAAACAGTGGTTTCCTGTTCATAAAGAAGTACATACAGCAAACTGTAAAATTGCTTATAAGTTATAGTAATATATTGCCGCTTATGCTATGATTAAATTATAAAAGGTTCGTTAAGCCATAATTAAACGGGTGGTGGCGTGTTATGGAAAAAATTAAAAGCATACTGCGTTTTTTACCGGTGTTTATATTTATTGTTGCTGTAATTGCACTTTTTAACAGCTACGGAGATATGCAGAAGGTGCGCCCGGCTGATAAGTATAAGGATATGGGCGTTTACACGTTTTACCCGCAAAGGGTAATTCCGCTGCAAAAAGAAACCAATTTTAGCGGCAAAATGAAAAGAAGAAACCCCACAACTACCGTTTATGCCGTAGATTACTGGACGGAAGAAAACAGGAAAAATAAACTGGCGGCAGCAGCAGAAAAGATGCCGGAACCTGAAAACTGGCGTGAAAAAATTGAACAGGGCAAAAAGTTAAGAGATAAGCTGCGTTTTGTGAACGAGTATAATTATATCCTTGAAAAAGGCGGCATTGAAAGCAGCGCCCAACAAATTGTGGATGAAGGAAAACCTGTTGAACGCCGCGTGCTTTATATACAGGAAGAAAAATCATATATTACTGTTGAAAAAGATATGACAGCAGAAGATTACGTAGACGAACAGATTGGTTACAACAAAAAAGTTGCTATGGCGGCACTTACCTATATTGTGGCGTTTGCCGCATACTATGCCGTAAAATATTTTGCTAAGTCAAAATGACGCCATTAAAACGTTTTATAACTGCCGTTAAAACATAATTTTTATAAAAAACAACCGGAAGCATTATACTGTGCCGCCGGTTGTTTTTGCTTATATGTTTGTTTTATAAAGTTAGAAAGTATACGTTACCTGTACGTTAAAGCTGCCGCCCTGGCGTTCGCCTGCGTAGCCGCGCATATTAAGGTCAAAGCTCCACGGGCTGGTGGGCGTGGGCTGGTAGTTAAAGCCAATTTCTGCCATTACGCTGCTGCCCTGCAAGCTCTGTGTGGGCGCTTTAAGCCCCTGTGCTGTCATATCAGCGTCGCCGTTAAACTCGTACTCATAAGCCAAGCCATAGTAAGTGCTGAACTTGTTTTCCTTATTGCTGGTAATGCGTGCGCCTATGCGCAGGCGGTCGCTGTTAATGCTGTCAAACTCAAATTCGTCATTAGCAACCTTAAAACTATCACCTTCTGTGTAAGTATGGAAGAACTTGCCGTAAACATCAAGGTCGCTGCTATCGCTCAGGCTGATAATTTTACCAATACCAATGTGCGCGCCGTAGTAAGCGCTTTCACTTTCGTAACCGTAAAAATTACCTGCACCGTCGCGCAAAGCGTTATCCATATCGCTCTTTAACATACCGGCGCGGAGGCTGCCTTCCGTATAAACGCCGTTTTTATTGGTGTAGCGTGCCGCAATGCCGCCGCCGTTGTAAACAAGGCTGCCGTCACCGCGGAAAAACTCGTTGTTGAATTCATTGTAAGTGCGGTAATTGCCGCTGCCGTTTTCGTAGAATACGCCCCAGCTGAACTCGCTGCCGTTATCGAACTTACCGGCATTGCCCACGCCTGCAATAACGCTCCAGCCGTTAATTTTAATGTCGCTGTTCACGTTATACTTGCTGCGGTTACCGTGTACGGCGGCAAAGGTTTTAACGCCGTAATTGTTGTCGCGGCTTATGGTATCCAGGCTGTCGCTGATTAAATCTGTGCCCTGGTTTACAAATGCTGCCGCAACGGCGCGGTTTTCGGCAACGAGCGTTATCTGGTCATTCATGGAAACATCTTCAACATACATATCAATGCTTTTACCGTCAGCATTGAGCCCTGTGCTTATTTCTAAATCGCGTGCCACGCCTGCGGTTACAATATAGTTGTCAATATTAATGCCGTCAGAAGTGCCGGTAATGGCATCAGCGCTTTTAATAAGCGTTACCGTGTCGCCTGCGTTATAATTGTTGCCTCCTTCAAGGCTTTCTACATTCAGTGTAGTTCCGTTTAAATTGGCACTTTGCAGGGTTAAAACATCAGCACCGTTTAATTTTATACCGTTAAAATTGATGGTATCAAAATCTTCAATGTTGTTAAAAGTGCTGCCGTTGCCTGTAATGTTAAGCGTGTTGCCAGAGCTGCTGGTGTTGCCGCCGCTTAATGTCATATTTTGGGCATCAGTGGCAGATAAAACATTAATGGTATTACCGCTTGCACTTCCGCCTTCGCTGTAACCTGCATAAACGGTGCCTTCCCAAGTTGTTGTACCGCTGATCTTGACAATACCGCCAGTTGCAGTTTGGCTGCCTGCCGCATAAGCGCCTGCTACCACATCAGTTTCTGCTTTAAAGCCATCGCCGATGGTCAGGGAAGTAGTGTCATCTTTAGTATTATAGGGCGTTCCGTTAGAATTTTTATAAACAGTTCCATCAGCATCTATAAACGTACCCGTTAAAGCGGATTTGTCGACTTTGGCGCTGATGCTGACAGTATTGCCATTTTTATCAACGCTTATGTGGCTGTATTTGTTAACAAACAAGCCATCAGCATTGACTCTTTCGGAAGTATAGTATTTGTCTTTATTTTTAATACCATCAGCTAATTTTATATCATAGGTATTGAATTTACTGTCTAAAGTAAGGGTACGAGTAATATCTTTTTGGGTGCCGCCTTTATAATCGCCTGCGCCGATGGAGTTGATGTTTACAGCACCAACATTCTTAACAGAATCGGTTACGGTAAACTTAGTATTTTCCGCAAGGTTAATAAGGTTGTTAAAATTAATGCTTTCAAAATTGTTAAGGCTGTTTACCGTGCAGTCGCCCTTACCATTATTACCTTTCCAGCCGTCAATGGTAAGGGTATTACCGGTATCGGTGTCTTTATAACCGCCATACAGATTAGCATATGCAATATCGGCAGAACCGCTGATAATGATTTCATTGTCATTTGCACTGCTACTGGTTGACCAGCCGCCGTAAACGTTGCCTGTTACAGTACCGCCGCTGATGTTAACAATATTATGGTGAGCTTGGACGCTGTATGAATCGCCGCCGAAAACGTTGCCTGTAACAGAGCCGCCGCTGATGTTAACAGTGTTGTTATAAGCTTCACCGTAGTACGACCTGCCGCCGTGAACAACGCCTGTTACTTCAGCATTGCCATTGATAGTTACATTGCCGCCGCTGGCATCTTTATCGTAATCTTTGTTGCCATTACCAGCGCCGAAAACATTGCCGATAATTTTACCGCCGTTAATGGTGAAACTGTATCCGTTGCCGTAAACATTCTTATAACTGCCGTTTACGGATTCTCCGTCATAATCTACATAGTAGTTATCATATGCTGCACCTGCTGTTGTATTTGCAGGTAAGGCATAATTTATAGCAGTTAATGCCAACACACTTAATAAAACTTTATAACTTAAACTTTTGCGCATAATAAAACCTCCTCCCATTTTTGTTACGGGAGGAGAGTTACGGAGAGAAATTACAGGTAC
>UMJI01045994.1_pt1 | contig 18477 bp, 15 predicted proteins | sample 1965991 | NCBI WGS metagenome assembly UMJI01 (sample SAMEA4836140, study PRJEB28245) | human gut metagenome | biome: gut microbiome; material: fecal sample | place: Denmark | collected 2008
GGTGCTTTTTGCTTGTAGGCGATGATTATGCGGTATTGCCTTAAAAAAGCGATTGACCTTGCACAAATTCCGGATTATACTGGGAGTAGTTGCGTACGCAAACCAACACAAAAGGAGAAGCAACATGAAAGCACCCCAAAAAAGCAACCACCACAAAGAAAACAACTGCAACCACCAAAAAGACAACGACAACCACAAAAACCACGACTACCACCACAAAGCCAAGCTCTGGCAAAAAAGTCGTTCTGAAAAATGTTTCATACAGAACAGCGTTTGACCTGACCTCATATAATTACCAGAACATTTGCTCCATCACGCTGCAATTCCAGGGCAGCATTCCAAATTCCGGCGGCTGCCTCGTATTGGAAAACTGCTGGAACGAACAGCATCCGATTGCATATTCCGACTTACAGAACGGAACGATTACCTTCCAGATTCAGAATCCGCAGGATGTCATGACCATCTATAACTATTACGGACTGGGCAGCTTGCAGGCTGTTACCCTGAACTACTAATGCTCGTCTAACGCATTCATCAAAAAAATCCACAGACAACCTTTTGCCTGTGGATTTTTCCATTCTGAAACATCTGAAAGCATGCTTTCTGAAACGCCGGCAGTTTGTTTTCATGTTTCCAAAATTCCTGTACAATAATAAGAGAAATGGAACAACCAACAAGGAGGGTTTTCTCATGAAAACGATTCAGTATAAAGACATGGGTGCTCGCATCCGTGCACAGCGGGAACGCCTGGGATACACCAGAGAGCAGCTTGCAGAAAAATTAGATGTTTCGACAAAATTCTGCTCCGATATTGAACTGGGCATCAAGGGCATCTCCATTCAGACGCTGGCAAAGCTTTCGGATTTGCTCTGCCTGCGGACAGATTATATTCTCTTCGGTGAAGAGCAGCCTGACCATACCGCAGAACTGGAAATGATGGATGCTCTCATTCAAAAGTGTCCGGCTGACCGTCAGGACGACCTGCTGACCATCATTCATGCGTTCATCCATGCTGTTTCCGAACCGCAAGAACCAACTGAATAAAAAAGAAAGCGGTAACACAGGACACACTTGTCCCTGTTACCGCTTTTTTCTTGAAAAATTTCCGCATCTTCGTGCCGACATCTGCACCAAAGCAACCCTAGATTCCCTGTGAAAAAGCGTTCTTCCCTCGCTTAAACACAGCGTTTCCAATGCTGCTTCAGATTCGCACATGCTCCAACCACCAGCATGAACGATGCGGTGAGTAATCCAAATCCGATAATGGTTACCAGAAAGTTCCGGTGCAGCAGTGTCGCCAGCAGAGCCGCAAGCAGCTCAATGCCTAAGACGATTCTGGTTCTTCTGCGATAAACCCGAACTTCTGTTTCATCTAATGGATTGTTTTCTGTTTCCACTGGTGCAAGCCAGAGCAGCACCGCACTTGCAGCCAGAATCAAAATCCAAGCGGCAAGCAGCGAAACAGAAACCCACTTCAGAATTGCCAGCAATGCTGCAATCAAAAGTGTCGATAACACATAGCACTTCACGGGGGAATCCGCATGGTGTCCGCCCGCAGAAATGCGAATGGGAATAAACGACAGATTTAACAGCACGCATGGCAAAAACAATCGAAACAGAATGCCCAAACCAATTGTCGTCACAATGTTTAAGAGCATCATTCCAAACTGATAGCATCCGAACACATAAATATCTGCATCGGATTCGGGAATGATTTCCGCCTGTATCAATTTCTTTGCAAATTTTTCCGAGCATGTTTGCAGCATCAGAATTTCCGCATCTTCTTCACGGATTTCGGTGTCTTCGGCTGATATTGCCACCAAGTACAAGGGAAATTTGCCCAGAAAGAAGATGATTTTTTTGCAATGGAAGCTGCTACCTGTAATACCTTTTTGGAAGTCTGTTTCATTCAAATACACCTTTTTTTAAAAACAAATTCAAGATATCTTGTGAATTCAGCGTATCACAAGCATCATAAGATGTCAATTTTTTTGCATCAAACGGGATTCTTTTGCATGAAACGGGATTTTCAGGTTGATTTTCACAAAAAGTTCATTTAAAAATTCGTTGCTGTTGGAATCGTAATCGCAGCAGTGAATATTCCATCTTTTACATCGATTTTAAAATCACCTTTGTATTTTTTTACAACCATTTCTACATTCTTCAAGCCTAACCCCAAATGTCCCTCTTTGGTAGAAACAACAGCGTTTCCCTCTCGCTTCAAATCATTTTTTGTTGGATTTTCCACATGAATCATGATTTCTCCCATTTGAAACGCCACTGCAAAATGAATATATCGCTGTTCCTCCGGCAATTCTGAAACCGCATCCACGGCATTATCCAAAAGATTGGAGGCAATTGTAGTCAAGTCTACACCAGCCAACATTGACAGCTGTTCTTCTCCCTGTAAGTCCATTTTCAAAGCGATATGCCGCTGTTCTGCTTTCAAAAAAACATGATTCAAGATGGCAGAGAGCAGTGGATTGTCACAGTGAATCGATGGCTGTAATTCATTCAGCTTTTGAAACAGGGATTCCTTGTATTGCTGTGCCTCTGCGAGATGGTCGGATTGAATTAAAGATTCCAACGCTCGCACATGCCGTTTCGCATCATGAATGGTTTCCATTGAATTTTGATACCGCTGCTGCAAATCAGAGTATACTTCCAGCTGCATTTCTGATTGCTGTTGTAACAGTGCATTTTCTTTTTCTGTCTTCCGAACAATCGAAATCCGGTAAAATACAGCAACAATATAGACATCCAACACCAAACAACCCAACAAAAATAAAATTAAAAACATACCAGAGGAATACGATTGAATATATTTGCAAACATAAGCAAATACCGCAATCTCTCCTGCTGCCAGCATCGTATAAAAAATCGCCTCATACCAAGAAAAAATTGCATGTTTTTTTCGTATCAACGTAAATAAGAGTTGACAAAGTAAAAACGCTGTTAAACTTGCAAATGCATTTCGAACCCAAATGTTGCTTTCTTGCAATGTAGAAGAAATACTACTATCATAAAAAGTAGAAAGCAACAAGACAGAGAAAACATCCGTCAGAAATCCACAAAAAGCAATCAAAATATCATAGACCAAAAAATAAAGTTTTTTACATCGATAGCAAAGCAACGTTGACCCCACAATCATAAGCATCGCAGATGTCATATTGAGAACGGGTATTTGCAATAGTCCAATTGCACCTTGCACAATTGCAATTCCCAATACGCCCAGTAATCGCAAGAAAAAATGAGACCGCCGTTCCAGAATTTGAAACAAGACCCACATGCCAGAAAATACCGTTGCAATGCTGACAATCGTATTTCCTAAAAATTGTGTTACCATCGTTTAATCCCTCCAATTGATATTCAAACTATTGTGTAAATAGGTACTGATTTGTTCATGAACCTGCTTCCGGCGATTCTTCGCAATCGGAATCATTTCATGATTTTTCATCTGAATCTCTGCACCAAAGGAAAGGATTTGTCTGGGATTTACCAGAAAACTTTTGTGCGGCACTAAAAAGCCGTACGACTCCATCTGCTTTTCTAAGCTTTTCATACTGCTGGAAAGATACCAAGTTCCCGTTGTTGCCACCAACTTCACACGGCGGTTCTGCCCATATTCAAAATAGAAAATGTCCTCCATGTTGACGGAAATCTGTTCCTCTAACGTCTGAAACACCAATCTGGTCTTTGGTTCTTCTGGCTGGGTATAAAGCAAGAAGTCCTCTAAATTCTTGTAAATGTCCGATTGTCGAATCGGTTTTGGTAAAAAAGAAAATGGATGTACGGTAAACGATGCAGCCATTTTCTCCGTATAATTACTGACATAAATCACACATACCTTTCTATCCCACGTCCGAATTTTCTTGGCGGTTTCAATGCCGTCCATGCCATTCATCTGAATATCAAGAAAAATCAAGTCATAAGCACGACTGCACGAAAGCAAGGATTCTCCACTGTGAAAGGTATCAATGCGATAATCATCCGCTCGATTTTTTTGTCGAAAAAAATTCTGAATGCTTTGCTGGATGATTTTAATTTGTCTGCTTTCATCATCCACAATCGCAATTTGTATCATAATCTTCCCCCTTCGTACCCTTCATCATAGCATAAAAACAGGCAAAAAGCAAGCCAGCATGGCTGCTTTTCAGAGATTTTACATATCATAAGAAACTGTAAACCAATTGTTTTTATTGCGTGTTTGGATTCGACAATCCCCTTTCACATTTCTGTTTTATTTCTGATTTTTGGCGTTGCATTTTCGCCAGTTTTTTGTTATAATAAGCCTTAGAAAGGAAGATGCTCTATGACCACAATCGACCTCATTACTGGCATTCTTGGGGCTGGGAAAACCACCTTCATCCGCAAGTATGCCGCCGACCTGCTCGCACAGGGCAAGAAGATTGCCATCCTCGAAAACGACTTCGGGGCAGTCAATGTTGACCGGATGATGCTGCAAGACCTCCAGAGCGACCGCTGCAAGGTGGAAATGATATCCGGCTGTAATGACCCGACCTGCCACAAACGCCGCTTTAAAACGCAGCTGATTGCCCTTGGCATGCAGCAGTTTGACCGTGTCATCCTAGAACCCTCCGGAATCTTCGACATGGACGAATTTTTCGACACGCTGTATGAATCCCCCCTCGACCGCTGGTTCTCCATCGGCAGCATTCTGACCATCGTGGATGCGACCATGGACGAGGTGCTGTCTGCACAAATGGAATACCTGCTTGCCTCTGAGGCTGCCTGCTGCGGGAAGCTAGTGCTCAGCAAGCGTTCTCTGCTGCCGGACTGCTCCGATGCAGAATTGACCGACCGCACGCTTCGCCATCTGAACCGCTCGCTTGCTGCGATTCAATGCAGCCGCCAGTTTCAACCGCAAGACCTCTTCATTAAGGACTGGGACAGCATGAACGATGCCGACTTTCAGGAGCTGCAAGCTGCCGGCTACCGCAACAGCAGCTATGTGAAGCAATACGATGCCGACGACATCCAGAGCCACAGCGAGGTGCATTATTTCATGCATATCCACTTGCCGGATGAACGAATTCCGGAGATTTTGCAAGCGATGCTCAACGACCCGAACTGCGGGACGATTTACCGCATTAAGGGGGCGTTGCCGCTGAAACAGAATCGCTGGCTCAGCATCAACCTGACCCAGAAAAAGGCGGAGTTGCAGACCGTTTCCAATGGGCAAAGCGTCTTGATTGTCATCGGCGACCAGCTGAACCGAGCAGCGTTAGACGCACACCTGAAAGCAGAGAATACCGACCCCGACTATGTGTCTATTTGACAAGGTGCAGACAACATCCAGAGCCACAGCGTGGTGCATGATTCCATGCATATCCACCTGCCGGATGAACGGATTCCGGAGATTTTGCAAGCGATGCTCAACGACCCGAACTGCGGGACGATTTACCGCATTAAGGGGGCGTTGCCGCTGAAACAGAATCGCTGGCTCAGCATCAACCTGACCCAGAAAAAGGCGGAGTTGCAGACCGTTTCCAACGGGCAAAGCGTCTTGATTGTCATCGGCGACCAGTTGAACCGAGCAGCGTTAGACGCTCACTTGAAAGCGGAGAATACCGACCCCGACTATGTGTCTATTTGACAAGGTGCAGACGACATCCAGAGCCACAGCGTGGTGCATGATTTCATGCATATCCACCTGCCGGATGAACGAATTCCGGAGATTCTGCAAGCGATGCTCAACGACCCGAACTGTGGAACGATTTACCGCATCAAGGGGGCGTTGCCGCTGAAACAGAACCGCTGGCTCAGCATCAATCTGACCCAGAAAAAGGCGGAATTACAAACTGTTGCAAACGGACAAAGCGTCTTGATTGTCATTGGCGACCAACTGTATCGAGATGCCATAGATGCCCACTTGAAAGTATTTAACACCGACCCCGACTATGTATCTATCTGAATGAAAATGGATACAAATTGCACAAAAGCAATGCACAAAGGCTGACTGGAATCGTCCGGTCAGCCTTTTTTGTGAAAGTCTGGTGAAATCTGCTCCAGCCCCCTTGACAAATTTTATACCGCACGTTATAATAGAACAATGTTAATACATAACATTGTTATGAATTGAAGGGAGGTGCATACCATGATGATGCATCCAGAACATCACGCATTCTTTGAAATGATGCAGCAATTCCGCAGCCTGAACCTGCTGGCAACGCTGCCGCTGCCCCGACAGGATTACATGGTGCTTTATGCAATCAGCTGCCTGCAAAAGGAACATCCCGATTCCTGCACCGTTTCGATGATTGCCAAGAAGATGCAGATTCCGCAGCCAGCGGTGTCCCGTACCCTGCGGAGTCTGGAAAACGGCGGCTATTTACAGCGGGAAGTCTGCCGTTCCGACCGCCGGAATACCTATGTATCATTGACCGATGCCGGAAAGACTACCGTACAGGAAGCCGACCAGACGCTTGCTACGTTCCATGAAGGCATCCAAAAGCGGTTCACCAAAGAGGAAGCCGAACAACTCATGGCACTGCTCCAGCGGCTCTACGAGGCTGCTGCGGAGCAGTTGGCAGAAATGAAGGAAGGAGCACAGAAACCAGATGGGAAAACTCTTTAAAAACCTCAAACCATACTGGAAATCCGTGCTGATGATTGTGGTACTGCTTATGGTGCAGGCATTTTGCGACCTGTCCCTTCCGCAGTATACCTCAGACATCATTGACACGGGCATCCAGAACAGCGGGGTGGAACACATCCTACCAGAAAAAATCACGGCGGAAGAGTTCCAGAACGCCCAGCTTTTCATGACAGCAGACGAACAGAAAACATGGCAGGATGCTTACAGCGGAGATGGCGACCTCCTAGACCGCAACGACTGCTCCAAAAAAGACTTGGAACAGTTCGACAGCGACCTCATCGTTCCCATCCTGCTGAACTACCAGATGTCCATGATGTCCGAAGACAGCTTTCGGGAAATGCTCGCTCAACAGCAGCAGGGCAATCCGCAGGCAGCCGAACAGCTGAAAACCATGTCCATTGCTGACATCGGAAACAGCATGGGCGTAACCCTCACGCCGTTTGAACGCACGGAGGAGGACGACGACGGCAACAAAACCACTGTCACTTGCGTGGACGTTCGTCCGCTCTTTGCAGCGATGCAGGAGGCTGGACAGTTCACCGAAGAAACCCGCTCCGAGATGCGGAGTCAGCTTGAAACTATGCTGGATACCATGGGCGAATCTCTTGTGCAGTCCATGGGCATTGCCTATGCCGTGCAGTGCGACCAGGCTGCCGGACTGGATACCGACAAAATTCAAACGAATTACCTCTGGGCAGCCGGCGGAAAGATGATCGCTATCGCATTCGCCATGATGGCAGTGACGATTTGCATCAGCTATGTGGCTGCACGGGTTGGTGCAGGGGTCGGCAGAGATTTGCGGAAAAAGGTCTTCTCCCGTGTCATGCAGTTCTCCAATGCGGAAATGGATCAGTTCTCCACCGCTTCCCTGATTACCCGAAGCACCAACGACATCCAGCAAGTACAGATGGTCACCGCAATCTTCCTGCGGATGCTGCTGTACGCTCCGATTTTAGGTATTGGCGGTATTCTGAAAGTTGTCAATACCGGTGCTGGCATGGGCTGGGTCATTGCCTTAGCCGTGCTGGTCATTCTGGGCATTGTCGGTGTTTTGATGGCAATTGCCATGCCGAAGTTCCAGAAAATGCAAACACTGGTTGACCGTGTGAACCTGGTTTCCCGTGAAATTCTGACGGGATTATCTGTGATTCGGGCATTCGGCAGAGAAAAAACCGAAGAAAAACGGTTCGACACTGCCAACCAAAACCTCACCAAAACCAACCTGTTCGTCAATCGGGTTATGACGTTCATGATGCCTGTCATGATGCTGATTATGTACAGCCTGACAATTCTGATTGTCTGGGTTGCTGCCCACCGCATTGACGGCGGTTCGATGCAGGTTGGCTCGATGACCGCATTCATCACCTATGCAATGATGATTGTCATGTCGTTCCTGATGCTCACCATGATGTCGGTGATGCTGCCCCGTGCCTCTGTTGCAGCTGGCAGAATTGACGAAGTATTGCAGACCAAAACTTCTGTTCAAGAACCGACTGCTCCGCAGCACCTCGCACAGCCGGCTGGCGTTCTGACATTCGACCACGTTTCGTTCCGCTATCCGCATGCGGAAGAAGATGCCCTCTCCAACTTGAGCTTTACCGCAGAGCCGGGCAAAACCACTGCCATCATCGGCAGCACAGGTTGCGGCAAGTCCACGCTGGTCAACCTGATTCCTCGGCTTTATGATGCGACCTCCGGCAAAATCACGCTGGACGGCGTAGAAATTCAGGATTTATCGCTGGAAGAACTCCGGCAGCAAATCGGCTTTGTTCCGCAAAAGGGCGTGCTGTTCTCCGGAACGATTGCCAGCAACTTGCGGTTCGGAAACCCAACGGCAACCGATGCTGAAATTCAGCAGGCTGCGGAAATCGCACAGGCTTCCGACTTTATCGAAGAAAAACATGACCGATATGAAAGCACGATTGCACAGGGCGGTTCAAACGTGTCCGGCGGTCAGAAACAGCGTCTGACGATTGCAAGAGCGATTGCAAAACATCCGAAAATCTTTGTATTTGACGACAGTTTCTCAGCCCTCGACCTGAAAACCGATGCAGCCCTCCGAAAGGCATTACAGGAACAGGTACAAAACAGCACGATGATTATCGTAGCACAGCGAATCAGCACGATTCTGCACGCTGACCAGATTTTAGTACTGGAAAACGGCAGCATTGTCGGCAAGGGCACACACGAAGAATTGTTACACAACTGTACCGTTTACCAACAGATTGCAAAATCACAGCTTTCTGCGGAAGAACTCGGACTCTCTGAATCCGATACAGAGGAAGGAGCGATGAACGATGGCGAATGAACAACGGCGTGGAATGGGTCGCCGGATGGGCGGCAGAATGACAGTCGAAAAGCCAAAGGACTTTAAAGGCTCAATCGGCAAGCTGTTCGCCTACATGAAACAATATCATGCAGCCGTGCTGATTGTCATGCTGTGTGCGGTTGCCTCTACAGTGTTCAGTGTCATTGGCCCAGACATCTTGGGCAAAGCGACCACCGAACTTTCTAACGGACTGCTGGCGAAGATTCAAGGCACAGGCAACATCAACTTCACGAAAATCGGACAGATTCTCTTGTTTGTCCTCGGCTTATACCTGCTCAGTTCTGCATTCAGCTTTGTACAGGGCTGGATTATGAGCGGTATCACCCAGAAAATCTGCTACCGGATGCGAAAAGACATCTCCGAAAAAATCAACCGCATGCCAATGGCATACTTTGAAAGCCGTACCTATGGCGAAGTGCTCTCCCGCATTACCAACGATGTCGACACCCTCGGACAGAGCCTGAACCAGAGCATTACCCAGATTATCACATCGGTTGCAACGATGGTCGGCGTTCTGGTCATGATGCTGCGAATCTCTCCGCTGATGACGCTGATTGCCGTTGTCATCCTGCCGATTTCGGTTACAATGATTTCTTTCGTGGTCAAGAAGTCCCAGAAATACTTTAAGCAGCAGCAAGAATACTTGGGACACATCAACGGGCAAGTAGAAGAAACCTATGCCGGTCACACCGTCATTCAGGCATACAACAAGGAACAAGACACCATTCAGCAATTCTCTGAAACCAATGATACCCTTTACCATTCCGCTTGGAAATCGCAGTTCCTCTCCGGCTTGATGCAGCCAATCATGATGTTTGTCGGAAACCTGGGCTATGCAGCTGTTGCCCTCTCCGGCGGACTGCTCGCCATTCGGGGAACAATTACCATCGGTGATATTCAGGCATTCATTCAGTATGTCAAGAACTTCACCCAGCCGATGCAGCAGATTGCACAGGTTTTGAATCAGGTACAATCCATGGCGGCTGCCTCCGAACGGGTCTTTGCATTCCTGGAAGAGGAAGAAGAAGTGCCAACCGAACATCCGATTGCTCTGCCGGAACAAATTGCCGGAACTGTTTCGTTCCAGCACGTTTCCTTTGGCTATCAGCCGGAGCAGCAGATTATCCACGATTTCAGTGCAGATGTTCAATCTGGACAAAAGATTGCAATTGTGGGTCCAACGGGTGCCGGAAAGACGACCATGGTCAAACTGCTGATGCGGTTCTATGATGTCAATAGCGGAGCGATTCTGTTAGACGGACACAACGTCAAGGACTTTGAACGGCACGACCTGCGGAAAGCGTTCGGCATGGTATTGCAGGACACTTGGCTGTTTCAGGGTACGATTATGGAAAATATCCGCTATGGCAGACTGGATGCAACGGATGAAGAAGTCATTGCTGCTGCAAAGGCAGCCCATGCGGACAGCTTTATCCGCCAGCTGCCGGACGGCTACCAGATGGAATTGAACGAAGATGCCAGCAATGTTTCGCAGGGACAGAAGCAGCTGCTTACCATTGCCCGTGCAATTCTGGCAGACAATCGGGTCATGATTCTGGACGAGGCGACCTCCTCCGTCGATACCCGAACCGAAATCCAGATTCAAAAGGCAATGGATCACCTCATGGAGGGCAGAACCAGCTTCATCATTGCCCATCGGCTTTCGACCATCCGAAATGCAGATTTGATTCTGGTCATGAAAGACGGCGACATCATCGAGCAAGGCTCACATGACGAACTGCTTGCACAGAATGGCTTCTATGCAGATTTGTATCGCTCCCAGTTCGCACAGACCGCATAAACAGAAATTCATTCGACAGTTTCTCAAAACCGACAGAAAGCAAGGTTCTTTCTGTCGGTTTTTTCTAGATATGGGATTTTTTACAGGATTCGCCTTGACGAATCTATAATTTTTTGGTATAATAAAAACAGCATTTCATAGAAAAAACATGAATTTCCAACTCATGTACCAAAGGAGGAACGTCCATGAATCCCTATAAGCAGTGCCCCAACTGCGGACGACAATTTCCAGTCACAGATATTTTTTGTGATAACTGCGGCTGTCAGCTTGATTTGATTGCTCCAGAACAGGCACAACCACCCCAGCAACCCTTTGTGCTGCCAACCCAGCAGCCGCCAGCACAAGCCACCACAGTCTATGCGGAAAAGCCGAAAAAAACAGGCGTACTGATTGGTCTGCTGGTTGCCATTCTTCTTGTTTTGGCAGCAATGATTGTATTGGGATTCTTTCTCATTCATCAATTGAATCAGAATGATACGACCAACCATACTTCTGAACTTGCAGCCGTTGCCCAGACAGAAACCACGGAAATGGCTGCAGAAACAGAACCTCCGGCAGCGGAAACGGCTGCTCCGGAAATCGAAACCAAAATTTCTGTGGTAACGGTCATTGAACAAGTCACCGTGCCACAGACCGACTCGCCTTCTGTTTATGCCGTTCCGACTCCAGAACCAGACCCACAGCCTGCCGGAAAAACGTATCAGGCGTTTGTAGATGCCTGCACTTGGGCAGATGCCAAACAAAAATGCGAGGCTGCCGGCGGTCATCTCGCTTACATCACCAGCGATGAAGACTGGAATCAGGCGATTTCTGTTTTGTCCGGAACGGGGCTGCGGTATGTATGGCTGGGCGGCTCGACCTATATTTCCAATGATGGTTCTACCATCACCGCAAGCTGGCTGAACGGCAGCAACTTGAACTACATCGACAATGCACGCCATTGGTATCCAAATGAGCCTTCCGGCTGGGACAACTCTTCTCCGGAACACTCCCTAGAGCCTTATATTTTGCTGTGGTATGTAGACGATTACTGGAGCTTGAACGACACCAGCAACGACATCTTGAAATATTACAAGCCGGAACGGATTGGGTATCTGTGTGAATTTGAGTGACATCCTCCCCCGCCTGAAGAGGCGGGGGCTTCCTCTTGCAAGAGCAAGCAGTCGGTTCTCGTTCGAGCAGTCCACTGACTACAGCATAAGCGAGCTAACCCCGTGTGCCCCACGGTTCTATTGGCTTTGGCTATGCGAAAACGATTCGCATTCCTTCATTTCTGATATTGATTGCAGCGTTTACGTCTCTGTCGTGATGTGTGCCACATTCAGGGCAATCCCATGCTCTTATGCTGAGATTCTTTGTTTCTGTGTTTTTGTATCCACAGCATGAACAAATCTGACTGCTTGCAAAGAATTTGTCTATCTTAATAAGTCTTTTGCCTTGTTCTTCAAGTTTGTATTTCAAAAATGCTGTGAACATCCCCCAGCCGTTATCGGAAACGGATTTCCCGAAATGTAACGCCTGTGACATAGCTTTCATGTCAAGGTCTTCAATACACACACAATCGTAGGCATTGGCTATCTGTCTTGACTGCTTGTGCAGAAAATCCTTACGCTGATTCGCTACTCTTTGATGCAGTTTTGCAACTCTGATACGCTGTTTTTCTCGATTCTTAGAACCTTTTTGCATAAGCGAAAGTTTCCGTTGTTCACGTTTCAATCTTTTCTCTGCTTGTCTGTAGTATCTTGGATATGCAGGTTCATTTCCCTTGCTATCCTTGTACAATTCGTGCATGGAGAAGTCTAGTCCAAGAAAATTATGAGGTTCTTTTTCTTGTACTTGATTTTCGTACTCAAAAAGAACACTTGCATAATATTTTCCGCTTGGAGTTTGGATTACTGTAACAGATTTCAGTTTGTAATCAAATAGAACCTGTCTGTGCTGTTTTAGCTTTACAAATCCGACTTTTGGAAGTTTGATATAACCATTTTCAACGGATATATTTCCATTTACACAGTTTGTTGTATAACTTTTGCGGTTGGATTTCTTGGATTTGAATTTTGGAAAACCAATTTTAGGACTTCTAAAAAAATTATTGTATGCTGTCTGCAAATTCATTTGAGCGTTTGCCAAAGCAAGGCTGTCCACTTCTTTCAACCATTCAAATTCTTTTTTGTATTGAGCAGGTGTATTATTCAGCTTTTTTCCGGTTTCTTCATAATACTTAATTTTATCTGCCAACATACGATTGTATACAAAGCGAACGCAGCCAAAAGTCTTAGCAAACAAGATTTGTTGTTCTGTGTTTGGATATATCCTGAATTTGTATGCCTTGTTTGCCATAATTTCACTTCTTTCCTCTGTCTTTCTGCCCTTGGCTTTCGATATATTTCTTTATCACTTCAATCGGTACTCCACCTGTTGTGAGCAAGCAAAAGCTCTGACTCCAGAAATATTCTTTCCAAAGTTTTTGGCGTATTTAACGCCCGTTTCATCAGGCAGAGGTCAACCACGGTGATGGTTTCATCATCGTTCCAGTCGCCTGCTGCCCAGTCGGTCAGCTCTCCAGCACGGATTAGCCACTTCTGCAACATCGCCACATCTGCGAGGTCAAATGTGCCGTCTGCATTCACATCGCCTTGCACCGTATCTGGTTCGGATTCGGTATGCTCTGCAATCACCGCAGCGGTCAGGAACAGTGCCGATGCATTCCCGTAAATCGTATTTTCATTGGTGGTATATTCCGTGTCGCTGTCCATGTAGCACTTCCCATCAAACTTGGAAAGATGGCGGTTGTTGTGGTAGTTCGTGCCCTCTGTCACATAGCCTTTCGGCACTTGATACGGAGTCAAGGCTGCATCAACCGAGTAAATCTTGCTATAGATATTTTCCACGCTGCGTTCCCCGTAGCCGGAAACATAGCTGAACGAAATCGGATTATCCCCTAACAGATAATCAAAAGCGTGGTCTGCTGCCTCAGAAACAGCCGTTGGAATGTTGTCTTGCCCCTCAAGGATGACGCTGCCCAGCAGCAAAGTCATGGCATTCTGTGCAACATTGCGGTTCGAGCCCCACCAATAGCCCCAGTTCGGGAACACCATGCCCCAGTTGTTATGCTGCAACATATTTGTTCGCCACGGGGTGAAGTTGGAAAACGCCTCCGTCATGACTGCATTTGGCTGCTCGTTCTGATACAGATAGTGGAAAAAGCCTAAGAACGATTCTCCGGCATGGTTATAGCTCAGCGAGATGTTCTTGAAACAGTTCTGTACGGCATCGGTGTTGCAGTTCGCCAGCAGGTAATTTTCATACGGGCTGACATCGCCGCCAGCAGTTTTCACTGCCCGATAGAGCGAGCCGGCTGCCCAGAATAAATCTCGGTCAAATTCTTCCTGCGTAAAGGTATAAGTCCGGTTCGCTGCTCCAATTGACATATGCTTTGGGTTGGATGGGTCTGTCACCCAGTTCCATGCACGCAGTGCGGTTTCCAGACAGGTATCTGCAAAGTCTGCATATGCTGGAATCTCCCGATAGACCAGGTAAGCATGTGCAAAGATTGCCGCTGCATCGGCAGTTGCAAGGTGTGAACGCAAGTCCTTTGCGGAATCGTCTGACTGATACGTATCGGTCGAACGCAGCGTATCTTCGAGATAAATCACGTCGTCTTTATAGTTCGCTGCCACATAGAATGAGCCGTCCTTGTCGCTGTGTTCCAGCTTCAGCAGCATGTCCAGTTCCCACTTCAATTCGCTCAGCATCCCCGGAGCGTCCACATAACGGGCATTGTTCGGGTCAGTTTCTGGGATGTTCAAATCCATGTTGTTGAACGTGTCCGGAAATAGTTCATATGCCAGCAGCAAATCTTCCACTGTTCCGGCTGCCGGAGAAACATATTTCCCGTAGTCCCCTGCATCATACCAGCCACCGAAAACGTCATAGGTTTCAGCGTTTGGGTTCTCTCGGTCTGACCACTTCTTAACCGTTACATCATTGGGATGCAGGTTCTCACGGGCAAATACACCAGCATAGGTTTCTTCCAAGTCGATGCCCTGCCGCTGATAGTAGAAATATTTCGTCATGTCACTGAACAGTGCATCATAGACATGATTTTCAATGGAAAATGTCGGCGATAAAATCGTATCCGTATCCAGTCCATCCGCAACATCCTGCGGCGAACGAGCAGACGCATCCAATCCAGCATCCGGAATGCGGATATAATACGAGCCGGGTTCTGTCACCGCATCAAAGGAAATCGTATGTACCATTTCGCCGGAAAGCGTTTCTTCTTTCTGTGCCGTGGGCAATGTTCCGGTTGCAACAACATCCCCCTGCTCCGCATCTACAATTTCATAGGTTTTTCCATCCAGTGAGCCGAACTTTTCAAAATAGCTGACCCGTGCAGTTTTTGCTCCGTTGGAGAAATAGCCGACCTGATTCACCTTAATCATGGGATATTGCCGCTCGTCATCCGTGGAGGTAATCTTGACATTTTGGAACGAAAGCGTGGTATCGCTCGACACACCGCCTACATACACATACCAGAAGTTATCCAGCCGGAAATCGGAATCCGGATAGGCATCCACCAGCGTTTTAATCGGCAAGCTGTATGCCGTCCAGTTGGTTTCTGCATTCAGTTTCCCGTATTGTTCCAGACTCGACCACTCAATCTTGATGGTCTGGTTGTGGTGATGGGAAACCAAACCAATCCGGAAGGGCGTCGTTCCCGTGCCGTTGTTTTTCACCGCAAAGTGCAACATACCGTGTTCGTAATAGTCTTGCATATTCAGTGTTGTCCAGTTGGTGTTTGGGGTCATGGTTGCACCGCCCCAGCTTTCCGTTGTCCAGTTTTTCCCGTCATTGTCAATGAGAATCGTTTGCAGCTGTAAACCGGGAGTTTCCTCCACGTTTGCCGCCCAAGCATTCGCAGTCAGCACGGAACTGCACAGAACAACGCTCAGCAGCCCTGCCATCCAACGCTTTTTTGAAAAAAATTTCATGGTAAAAATGCACCCTCTTTTCCGCAATTTTTTCCATTATACCATAAAAACCGCCGAGATACAACGCTGCTTTTGTAACTTTTTACAAGGGATTCTCGCAAATCGTTCCAAAAATTTTTTCTTTTTTCCGTACAATTCTGATAATTATAGAACAAATCTGCTATACAGTCCTGCTTTTCTCTGCTATAATAAACTACAGAATTTCGTGCTTCCCCAAGTGTAGAAATCTTCATTTTGTAATCCTCATATAGGGAACAGTGGTTCTTCGCCACTGTTCCTTTGAACCATCCTATTTATTTTTCTCAATCATATGCAAACAAGGGCTTCCTTTCGGAAGTCCTTGTTTGCGTTTTTGGCTGGATGTTCTGGGCTGCAAATCCATCAATTTTTCTGTGTTCACAAAAAACAATTGAAAAAGAAATACAATTCGCATTATAATAAAAGCACCAATGAAAAAAGGGTGATGGTATGCGTTATCAACTTGCGATTTTTGATATGGATGGCACGATTTTGAATACCTTACAGGACTTGACCAACAGTCTGAATGCAGCGTTGCAGCTGTCGGGCTATCCGCAACATACACTGGAAGAAGTCCGATTCTTTGTCGGAAACGGCATCCGGAAACTGATTGAACGAGGCGTTCCAGCTGGAACACCCGTTGCACAGATTGACAAGGTGCATCAGGATTTCACAGAACACTATCGGGTACACTGTGCAGACACCACGCAGCCCTATGCAGGGATTCCGGAACTGTTGCAGCAGCTGCGGAACGCTGGCTGCAAGACGGCTGTCGTTTCCAATAAGGCGGACTATGCTGTGCAGGAGCTTTGCAAGCAGTATTTTGACGGGATGTTTGATTTTGCCGTGGGCGAACGGAAGAACATTCTGAAAAAGCCTGCTCCGGACGCTGTCAACGAGGTGTTGCAGCAGTTGCAGACCGACCGCTCGCAGGCGGTTTATATCGGCGATTCGGATGTGGATGTCGAAACCGCCAAGAATGCCAAGATGGACGGTATTTTTGTAGACTGGGGCTTCCGGTCGAGAGATTTTCTGCTGGAACATGGAGCAAAAACAATTGTTTCCCAGCCAGAAGAACTCGCAGAGAAAATTTTAGGCTGATGTGATTTCACAAGTTCAATCAAAATCAGAGGATGGCGGTTTCCGCTGTCCTCTTATTTTATGGTTCTGTGTATTTTATTCTGGACGTTGCCATCATAATTCTGCACAAAAATCAGAATTCCAATTTGTGAGAAATTCCAAACAACATGGACGTTTTGTAAATTTCAAAAAAACTTGTACGTTTGCGTACAAGTTTTTCCCGAAAATCGCTGTATAGTGAAAGGGGTTTCTTTCGCACACAAAAACCATGTAAAGGAGTGTTGACGATTCATGCAGATTACCATTGAAGAAGCAACCTATTATGCCGTGACAGACTGCCGCATCCTCGCCATCCAAGGCGAGGCAAACACACGCTCTGTCCACTTCACTTACCCTACGGTTTCCGGTGCAGAACAGTATTTTCTACGGGTACAGCTGCCGGAATCCCTCATCTATGACCTGCCCATCACGGAGAATACCGTCGTTCTTCCGGCATCTGTGACCGGATACGCTGGCATTGTCCCGATTCAGTGGATTGCCAAGAATTCCACGGGGTCTGTCATTGCAAAATCTCAGCTGATTCCCTCGATTGTAAAGCCGTCCATTCAGGGCGACACCTCGGCACTTCCCACGCCGGAAGAACTCATCACCAAATACGACGAATACTTGAACACCATGCGGGACATTCAGCAGGATGTCACCAAGAAGAGCGAAACCGTAAAAGCCGATGCCGACCGAGCAGAAAGCTGTGTCAGCCGTGCAGAAGCCCTGCTACAATCCATGCAGGGGCTGACCATTGGCGAACGGGTACGGCTGTATGTGGACGCAGAAGCCGGCTCAGACACCAACAACGGAAAGGCAACCACCACTGCTGTGCAGACCATCGACCGTGCCCTTGTACTGGCGAATGCCTTCCAGCAGGCGATTATCTGCCTAAAGCGTGGGCAGACCTACACCGCCACGGACAAGAGCAATGAATACGGCATGGGCATTCAGCTGTATCACAAAACGCTCCGCTTTGAAGCCTACGGCACAGCAAGCAACAAGCCAAAGATTCAGAATGCGATTTTCGCCTATAACTGCAATTTTGAATGGAAAGACATTGACCTCACCGGAAACAACAGTGTATTCACGATGTACAACACGATTTCCAGCTTTGAAGGCTGTGCGTTCTACTGGGTGGAATCCCACAACAGCTTTGCACAGGTACGGTTGTGCGACATTCAGCGAGAATGGGTACAGTACGGCGGCTTTTCCGTCATCTCCAACGCAGAGAGCCTGTATCACCATATCGGCGGCATTCAGGTAAATCAGGGGGCGAGAGTCGATTACAGCGGATTTGGAATCGGCTCTTATGGAAATGATGGCTGTTCTGTGCTGACCATTGACGCCATTCCAGAAAAGTTACAGAAAACAAAGAACATTGCAGAGGGCAGCATTGAAACAAAGACCGTTTATGTGAACGCTGCCACCGGCTCAGACGCACGGGATGGCACTTCACAGGCAAAAGCCCTGCTAACGATGAGCAGAGCCTTACAGTTCACGCAATACGCAAAGAAAGCTGTCATTTATTTGGCAGCTGGAACTTATCCCATTCCAAACAAAACATTAACCCTGCTTGGTCGAGATGTTCGGA
>UMJI01023034.1_pt1 | contig 18093 bp, 21 predicted proteins | sample 1965991 | NCBI WGS metagenome assembly UMJI01 (sample SAMEA4836140, study PRJEB28245) | human gut metagenome | biome: gut microbiome; material: fecal sample | place: Denmark | collected 2008
TAGTTGTTTTATTCTCTACTTTACTATATGATGATTAAAGAAAGCGGTGTAAACATGGATAATCAATTATACAATCAAATCAAAGCTGTTCATGAACAATATATTAAAGAACAGAATCGTTTAGAAGACGAAATCGATAGACTAAGACGAGAAATCGTTTGTCTAGATAATGAAGACGAAATTGAAGCGTTAAATAAACTCGTTAAGATCGATGATATTAAGCGTAAGATGGTTGTAGAATTCATTCATAGTTTAGATAAGATTGTGGAGCAATAAATCCACAATCTTTTTTTGTTTGTTAAAACTCGCCATTTTTATAAGCTCTGGCGATCACATACGAAGGTTCATAATAAGCACCATTCGTATAATCGTCAATGACTTGACAAATAGCATCATTATAGATTCGTATAAGTCCTTGTATATAATCTTCATTTAGAAGTAAGGTATCCACTATTAATCTTGCGTATACTTTTCCCATATCCAATTCAGTTGGAATGCGAGAACATAATTCACTATTTACATTTTCAACATGAAAACCACCATACTCTAGTTTATATTCATCAATCAAATCATGTACTACCTTATCTGGATTATCACTATGTAGAACATTCGCAACACTAATAAGATGATACAACTGATCGTATCCCAGTTGATTCACAACATATTGATTTCGTTGATGAAGAAACCGAGATGTCTTTTCAATCATAAAACATACATAAAATAAATCATTTTCTGTTACTAGTTCATCAAAGTATTTATTTCTCATAAATTGTAGCTCCTTTGATAGAAAAGACATTTTAAAGCTTCTTCTGTACAAAAAACAATTTGATGTGTAGGATACTTAAATTTAACAAGCTCCCAAAAAGCCGTTCTCGTAATTAAGCCACGCGCAAAATCATCCACATAATTCCAAATCGTATCATCTGCCATAGGACCTTCTACAATATCATACGTATGTGTGATTCCTCTTCTTGACGAAACAACAAAGTCTAGCCATTCATCGCTCATCTGTTCGAAAACCTTACAGTTTAAATCCAAATTTTCCGTATACATATATACATTCACAATATGATTATTCTTTTTAGTTAATGACCATCGCATTGCTTGTTTTTCAAAATTCGTACAATAGAATCCATATCCAAAATCTTTATAATATCCATCCGTAATAATCTTTGGTTGATTTACAATTCGATTACTGCCAAAATACACTTCCATTTTCTTATTCAATAAGTTCACAAATAACTCCTTTGTCTAATTTGAATTTAACTTTACCACTCGCTTCTTCACTTATCTTATCATACAATCTTCCTGCACTATAACTTTCTCCTAGTACTGTATAAGGACTATTGGCAACATAGCCAATCTTTCCTAGACCTGGAAGGTTTACACTAATAGCTTCTTTATCATATTCATTATCTTTTTCTTTCTTTAAATAAACGATCATTTCTTTTTCTAGAAATGAATCTCCATAATAATGATGTAATCCTGTAACTGTAAAATAAATGTTTGACATAAGTATGTCCTCCTTTATAATTTCAAGTTACATCATTAATTGACATTATGCGTGTCTAAATAGTAAATAAATCAAATTATTTTTTGAATAGATCATTGGACTATTTGGAAAATAAAGAATCATTCGATAAATGTAATAGACAATCATAAGTGTACACCATAGAATTAATATCATTTTTCTTTTCTCAGGTTTTAACAAGCATAGAACGCCACAAATTAGTGTTGGTATTAATAGAGCATGATAATACAATGATAATTGAATATTTCCTTTCAGAAGATAATACAGGCTTGTTTTCATGTTGCATCCGGGACATGGCAATCCTGTTATGAATTGAAAAGGGCATTTATAGAATAATAAAAGAAGGAATAGTATGAGAACTATTCCTAAATATTTAGTCTTTTGCGAAACCATTAATATGACTCTGTAGGATGCAATAGGATACTAAAGATAATTGAAGTATAGATAATACCATTAAAACAATACTGTCGTCACTAGGATGATGTCCATTACTTCTTGTAAGACTTGAAACCATCTTACCAGCCTTCCATAAGTAGTATAGTAAGTAGATTCCACATGTCACAATACTTAATACAACAACAAGTCCTGGTTCAGCACCTTTTTCTTGGTTTTGACTTTCACATAAATCATTTAAGTCATGTGCGATTGTATATAGCCAATAAATACTATAAATTCCACATGTAACTAGACTTAATACGACACATAATCCAATACTCTTTTCTTTTACAACTCCAGTAGTAAATGAAAAACTTGGTTCTACATGCACTGTTTTATTACCTGCAAGCTCGGTATTCTTTAATCTCTGCCAATCTTGCATACCTGTTTTCCATACAAAACTATTTCCAGTTAATACACCACTATCAATAAATCCTTTCATGTCAGATTCACTAAAAGGTCCTTTAGAATCATTATTCTCTACATAATACCAATCATTTGAAGATGAAGTAGAAATAAATTCATTTAATTCTGTATTCTCTAGTCTTTCCCAGTCTTTCATACTTGCCTTCCAAACTAGAGTACTACCATTGATTTCACCAGAAGTAATCTTAGTCTTCATCTCATCTATACTGAATGATCCTTTAGAGTCATTATTAGATACGTAGTACCATTCTTTTACTGATGTAGTTGATTCATTCTCATTTACTGATTCTTCATTATTTGTTTCAACTTCAGATTCATTAACTTCTTCTTCAATCTTATCCACGACTGCAACAGGTACAACAATATCTTCATCGACTTCTACCTTTGTTCCACAGTTTGAACAAAACTTAGAATCATCACTTATTTCGTGCCCACAATTTTTACAAAACATATTCAATCTTCCTCTCAATTGATTCAATTATAAAATGAATGCCTTCTTAACACAACTACTTAAGAAAAACTTAAGATTCAAAAACAAGCTAGGATTATCCCCAGCTTGAATAACTATTCTTTGATCATGTCCATTAAGACTTCTTTGATTTGAAGTTTGTCATCTGTTTGATTCATTAATTCATTTAGCTTATTTAATTTAGAATCTACTTCTTTTGAATCAATATCCATCTTTTCGTGTACAAAGATTAAATTGTTGTCTGTCTTATGACATTCTTCCATTTCTAGAGCTAATTCTTCAAACATCTTTTCTCCAGGACGCAATCCAATTTCTTGAATTTCAATATCTCTTCCAGGTACAAGTCCTGCAAGACGAATCATCTTATCCGCTAAATCCCAGATTCTGACTGGTTTTCCCATGTCTAACACAAAGATTTCTCTTTCGTTGGCATAGAAGCCTGCTTGTAGTACTAATTGAGCTGCTTCTGGGATGGTCATAAAGTAACGTTTAATATCTTTATGTGTTACAGTGACTGGACCGCCATTTTTAATTTGCTCTTTAAAAATTGGAATAACAGAACCATTGGATCCTAATACATTACCAAAGCGTACAGCAGCCATATGAATACCACCCTTAGTATTTCTTGATTGCATATACATTTCTGTCATACGCTTAGTAGCACCCATTACGTTTGTTGGATTTACCGCTTTATCTGTTGAAATCATAATAAAACGAGATATGCCACAGTCACAACAAGCATCTATCACATTCTTTGTTCCAAAGATATTATTTCTAATAGCTTCTGTAGGACGGTCTTCCATTAAAGGTACATGTTTATGTGCTGCCGCATGATAAACGACGTCTGGCTTATAGTTTCTCATAAGCTTATAGATTTCTTCTCTTTCACGAATGGAAACAATTAAAGATTCTAGTTGAATAGAATCATTCATTTGTTTCTTACGCTTCATGACTAAGAATTCTTGTTTAAGCATATATAGTGCATTTTCATTAATATCCACCATAATCAATTTGGATGGAGTGAAATGAATGATTTGACGACACAATTCAGAACCAATAGATCCACCGGCTCCGGTAACACAAACCACTTTATTCGTAAGATAAGAACCAATCTGATCGACTTTTAAGTCAATGCTAGGACGATTTAATAAATCCTTGATATCAATATCTTCAAATGAAATATGATTACTTTCGTCATTTCCAACAAAGATACGCATGATTTTTGTAGGAATAGAAGTGGACGTACATAAATCTAAGATTTCTTGTTTTCTTTCGTCACTTACAGAAGAAATGGTAATAAAGATACAATGAACATTGTTCTCTTGACAAATACGCTCTACTTCAGAAATAGTACCAAGAACAGGTTTACCACTTAGCATAGTCCCCTTTTTCTTAAAATCATCCAAGAATCCAATCACATTGTATGGATAAGCCATATTATGATAAATTTCATTCATCAATAAATATCCACCATTACCAGCACCAACAATTAAACAATTGTCAACTCGATCCACATCGACTATATAGCGTCTTGCCATTCTATATAGCATTCTTGCACCTAAAAGGAATATAAAGCATAGTAATTCAGCTAACGCGATTAATTCAATACTAAATAGATCAACTTTTATAACGAAATAAGACATGATTAAAAAACACACAAAACAACTTAGAAATGTTCGAATAATTTCATTTGGCCCCGTATATGTCCATAATGACATTTGTGTTTTAAACAATCGTAAAACAATAAAATGCAACAAAAGCATGAAGAATAATCCTAAAGCTAAAAGTTTTGTCAATGCGATTGTCTTCTCATTGATAAAGAAATTATTTTGAATCATGTATGCCACTAAATAAGAAAACATGACAATACATACATCAACTAGCGATATTAGAATTCCTCTATATTTTTGATAAATATTTGATTTATATAAACTATTCATAAGTTAAAAACCTCTTTTACATTTCTTTATTATAACTTAAAACATATAAAAAGTAAAAAAGCCATCTCTTTACGAAATGGCTAATAGTTATCTATCCTGCATAATCCTCAGAATAATCATATTCTGCAGGTTCTTCTGGCTGATAGTAATATTCATCATTTTCCTCATAAGAAGGTTCTTCATACGTATAATAATCTTCATCTGTTTCTTCACTATTGTTATTCATCTCAGCAAACTCTTGAGCATTACCTACTGAATTATCTTCACTCGGTTTTTGAGAAAAACCAGAAGTATCTTTTACAGAAGATGCCTTTTTACCATCCAAGATAGCTTGAATCTTCCTTTTTGCGATATCATTCATTTCTTCATTTTGAATAATAACGGAAGCATAACTAGAAGAAGCATAACAGAATCGAGAATCTGAATCCCCAACAAGGGAATACGATTCAAATTTCCAATCCGGCATATTATTCAATTCATATTTGATAAAATCACTGATTTCATCATTCGATAAGTTTGTATCAAAAGCTACAGCCAATGCATCCATAAACTTTCCATAGTTAGTAATCATTTTAGGTGAAACAATACGTTTAAAAATAGCTTTAAATACTTTTTGTTGATTACGCACACGCTGATTGTCACCATCCAAATAAGCATGTCTTTCACGTGCAAAGGCCAATGCCGTTTCTCCATCCACATGATGTTGACCGACACTTAAACCAGGCTGCCCATTCGCATATAAAATATCAACTTCTTCACCCTTTTGAATATCCAAATCAATTCCATCTAGTGCATCCACTAAGTTTACTACACTAGAGAAGTTAATACGAATATTATAATTGATTTTTATACCCAATGCTTTTTCAATCGTTCTTTCCGTACACTTCACACCCATTAAACCAGAATGCGTTAATTTATCTTTACTACCTTCAGGACAAGCATTATCCCCTGTTTCATCACATATCAAATCAACATAATAATCACGAGGAATACTCGTCATTAAAATACGACCTGTTTTAGGATTTACCGTCAACAACATATTCGCATCACTACGCGTATTACTATCCTGTAAAGATCCATAAGAATCATTGCCACTGACTAAGATAGTAAATGCATCTTTAGTAATATTATTAACTGGGTCACTCGGATTATCCGTTTTGTCTACTTTTGTATATTCTACATTTTGATAAATTGTTTTTGAATCCGTTTGGAAACTAAAATACGCCTCACTCTCATGTAGAATATCACGATACTTCTCATTTAAACAAATCGCATCGACTTTATCATCATAGAAAGCCGTCATTAAATCATCTAATGAATCATAATCCTTTGTCTTATAAGAAATCTTCTTTTTATCTAAAGAATCAAACATATGCTGAGTAGCTTTCTTATCCACACTCAACATTGTACCAATTGTCTTTTTCTTCAAATTATTTTCGTTCTTGATTGAAGAAGCTTTCTTAACAACAATCGAAGTAGTAGTCGCCTTACTATCTGCAAGGCTTGTTACAACATCAAACGTATCCTTTGTCTTAAATAAGAAATAATTGCCATACGCAAGTCCAATACACATACATAAAGATATCAACCCAAATAGAAAGCGACTAAAAAACTTCTTTGCCTTAAACTTCATTAAAATAGTCAGAATTAAAGCTAATAGTATAAACACTAATGAAACTAATATTATTAATTTAAAAGGCAATAAATTCAAACGAATCATTTGAAAAATAAATGCACCTAACGCAATAAACATAAATACAGTTAAAAACTTACTGATAGGACGCTTATTTTTCTTTTTTTTCTTTTTCACATTCTGTGAAAGTTTTTCATCCTTTTTAGACATATTAAAATCTCCTATAAACTCTTTTGTAGCTCACAATTACATATTATATAATAAATGACCATGAGTTGGCAAATTCACACAAAGAGTGCGAGATTACATAAACCTTTCACATCGAAACGCAAAGCCTTTAAATCCACCCTGTTTTGCTTCATATAAGTTCTTTTCATAGTTCAATAAATTAGCCTTATACTTATATTCCAATGACTTCGAAGAATAATCATTCAACACATCAAAGAATAACAAAAATAGTCCTGCCAACACTAACACACAAGCAGAAAGAATTAACCAAACAATAGGAATAATCAAATAAATAACATTCAAAATTAGAACACCAGTAAAACAACTAAAAGAAGAAATAAGCAATCCTATATGAAATCTATGATACTTCTTGCTCAGTTCTTCAAACTTACGAACATTCGTATGAATTCTATTTTGTATATAATCTGTAGTTTCCATAATAAACGACACCTCACTACATCAAGTATACACCCACAAAATAAAAAAAGAGCAAGGAATATATCCTTACTCTACATCATCCGCTGATTTACCAGCAAGAACTGCATTGATTTTGTTCTTAGCCGTTGTTACTGTACTTTGATCTGGAACCATTACATAAGCAGCATCACCAAGCTCAGCACACATTAATGTATCTCCAGTACCATTAACCATATATTGTTCCATTTTCCATTTTGGATTGCTATTTAATTGATATTTAATTAAATCAGAGATTTCTTGACTTGACATTGTAGTTGAGAATGTATCTGACATACTATCCATAATAGATGCATAGTTAGTTACAATTGCTGGACTTGTAATCTTATCAACAATTCCCATTAGAACTTGTTGTTGGTTCTTCGTACGCTGACGATCCCCTTCACTGTATGCATAACGTTCTCGAGCATATCCTAATGCTTGTTCACCATTTAAGTGGTTAATACCAGCATGTACACTTAATCCTGGAGCATGTAAGAAGTTACTGCATTCATAGCCAGGTTCAACATTTACATCAATACCACCAACAGCGTCAACAATATCTGTTACTGTATCGAAACCTACTTTAAATGTATAGTTAATTTCAATACCTAATAATTGTTCAACTGTACGCTTAGTTGTGTTAGTACCATGAATACCCGTATGCGTAATCTTATCTAATGCACCTTGTTGACATCCATCACCGGCATCACAAGCCGTCGTTACATAGAAGTCACGTGGAACAGATGTTAATAAAATTGTTCCGGTTTTAGGATTTACAGTAGCGACCATAATAACATCACTACGCCCATTTTCGTCAAATCCACCACGAGTATCTGATCCTGAAATCAATACATTGAATGGCGTATTCGTAATATTACTAACAGCTTTCGCTTTATCTGTATTTTCTACTTTATAAGAAGTTTGGTAAACAACTCGAGTATTACTATCAAAGTTTGCATAAGCTTCCATATCCGTAATTTGGCTACGACTAGATTCACTAATAACAATAGAATCTACTTCACCATTATAGAATGATTCTAACATTTCAGTCATACTACCGAATTCTTTTTGTTCCATTTGTATTCCAGAATTAGTCAATTCTCTTAAAATCTTTTTAGAACCCGTTGTATTAATGTTAGCCAAAGTACCTACACTATGACCAGTAAGATCCGTTTTCTTTTTCATATCACTTGATTGTTTTACAATTACACTTACTGTATTTTTAGAATGTTTAGCAACATTCGTCATACTTGAAAGTAGCCCACCAGTCTTTGACATATAATATCCGCCTAAACAAGATCCCAAAGAAATAGCTAAGGAAAAAATAATACAAATGATTTTAGATACAACACCCTTTGTTGCGAAGCACAACAATAAGATGAAGATTAAATCTAATAATACAAATACAATTGTAATTAGGAATAATAGTTTTGTAGGCAATACATTCAATTTAATAATGTTAAACAACAAATACATTGTCGCAGCAATCATTACAATTGAAAAAATAACCCCAAATACTCTTCCTATATTATTTTGTTTTTTATTTTTTTTCATAATAAAAATCTCCTATACGATAAATATAATACTACAAATACAAAAAGCTCTCAAGTTTTGAATTACATGGCACCCTCGCCATAAAGAACTTGTTTCACTGTTTTAAATAATAAAGTAATATCCAACCAGAATGACCAGTTACGATAATAATATTCATCTAATAATAAACGGTGATCAAAATCTATCTCACTTCTTCCATGACTTTGCCACATTCCAGTAATACCAGGTTTACATGCAATGACATCATAATAATAGTCTCCCATATCCTCTTTTTCTCTTGGTAAATATGGACGAGGTCCAATTAAAGACATTTGACCTAACAATACATTAATAAATTGTGGAAACTCATCCAAACTCTTTTCACGCAAGAATTTTCCTGCACTTGTAATACGTGGATCATTCACTAATTTTTTATTCTTTGTATATTCCTCTCTGATTGCAGGATCCTTTTCCATTAACTCTTCAAGGATCTTATCCGCACCTAATACCATAGTACGATATTTAAACATTTTAAATTCTTTTCCATTTTTACCAATACGGTTCTGCGTAAAGAAAATAGGACCCGTATCTCCTTCTTTTCGGTTTTTAATGAAGACAAAGATTGTTAATGGTATTAATAATAATAAACCACATAGTCCAGCACAAATGTCCATAATTCTCTTTAATGCATAAGATAAGAAATGTTCTAAGCCTCGAGAATTTGATATCATTAAGATTCCATCAAAATCTTCTACCTTTGTATCAAAAGTTACTAAGCCATTAACTTGAGGTAAATATTTAATTACTGCAACTTTATTTTTAAACACTTCAAATATCGCATTCAAATCATCTCTATCCAATTCAGGAATGGCAATCAATACTGTATCAATATCTTTTTCTTTAATTACGGAACAAATTGAATCTAAATCATATGTTTTATTTACATCTACTATTTGCTCTTGTTGAACATACTTAACTCGATTTGATTTATTACAATTCACAAAGCCGATCACATCTAACAACGAATATCCATTACCTCTACATACATATTCTAATTGCTCAGCTGTATGACCAATACCAACAATCAGCGTATTATGTTTAAACCATTTCCTAAATATTTTATGAGAATATCTAGAGTTACATCCTGCAAACACAAATAAAACACAAGTTAATAAAACGAATCCGAAGAATTTCTTAATCGTCCAAGTACTAATTGGGAAAACAAGAAAACTTCCAATGAAAAAACCAATATGACTTAATATAATCAAACGAATTTCATCGTACATTAATAAAACTCTTCCTTGATATCTTCCAATCAATAGTTGCATTAAAAAATATAATATACATAATTTCCAACACGTTTCCAAATCGTATCCAGAAAATTGTATAATAAACATAAAAAATACAAATTCAATCGTAATTTTTAAAGTTCCAATTTTTGACATAATATAACCCTTTCACTTTAACTCAATTCATTCTACTAAAAAAAAACAAAAAGAACAACAATTCTTTTTGTTTAATCTGTATATTATGCCTGTACTGATGACAATACAGTAAATGTAGCCGCATCCACCATACAAGTATTTTTGATATCCTGGAATGTAAACGTAACTGTATATTGTTGTGTTGCATCATCTAAAGTACACCCAATATCTGTTACATCTTCTTGTCCAAGTCCTGCATTAGCCAATGATGCATCAATAGCTGCTTGTTGATTTTCATCAAATGATGTTTTTGATTTATCTTCTTTTTCAGTTTTTTTAGTTTCTTCCTTCTTTTCTTCTACAGGTTCAAAAGTAGAAACTTCTTCTTTTTCTTCACTACTACTTCTTTTATAATTTCTTTCTTGTATAATACCATCTTTACCAATCTTATACTCATAAGATCCACCATTCGTATTAAATGAAACAATATAAGAACTTTTTTGTTCTTTGATTGATACATTTTCACATTCTTTTTTAGTGGCATTCGCATCATCTCTAGCTACTTCTAGAATATCATCTTTTGTGATTTCTAAGCCAGATTTACTACAACCCGTTAGAAGTAGACCAAAAGCTGTAAGGAATATTAAACTATTTCTTTTTACCATGATCGTCTCCTCCATAACCATAGCCGTAACCATAACCATAACGTTTTTCGTCACTCATATCCACTTTATTTAAAACAACACCAATCACATGACCACCATTACGTTTTAAGTCATTGATAGCAACCTTTACCTTACGTTTATCTGCGTTCTTAGCATCTACTACATAAAGAACGCCATCACTCAAGTTACATAACGGGATAGTATCCGAAGCTACTAATACAGGAGGTGAGTCTATAATAATATATCCAAATTCTTTACGAGCTTGTTCTAAAAAACGTCCCATTCTTTTAGAACCTAATACTTCACTAGGATTTGGTACTTTGTGACCTGATGTTATAACAGTCAGTGTCTGACCACCTTCAAATTGAATTTCTTGCACACCATCATAAGAATGAATGCTTAAACCATCTTGAAATTGTGCAATAATATTTGTAAGACCAGATCGATTCGAAATTTTACACTTCTTATGAACCGACGCATTTCTTAAATCACAATCAATCAATAATACATTTTTATATTTAGCCGCCATAATACGAGCCAAGTTACAAGCCACTGAACTCTTCCCTTCATTTGGAATTGTACTTGCCACACTGATTACTTGGATTTCCTCATCCATTTGACTAAACTCTATATTTGTACGTAAACTACGATAAATCTCATCTACATCAAACTGATTTCTCTTTTTCTTTGCCATTTCTATCTCCTAAAGAAACATTTTAGTTTCTTTTTCTTAACAACCTCAATATTTAATATATCCATATCACTCAAAATTCGCTTAGGATTCTCATAAAATAATATATCCGCATTCTCACCACCAATACGCTTTGAAACAATTGAATACGCATCACTCAATTTAGAAATACGATTCCCACTACTTCTATGCGTATCCGTACCAATCAAATCACAATATCCATCATCTAATAAAGATAAAGCATTTGATTGAATTGACTTTCCCTGCATTCCTAGAATAGACGTACGATTGATTTGTAGAACACAACCCATATCAATCCAATTATCAATAATCGAATAATCAAGTCCTGAATGAAAATAACGTTCAATATGCGCAATCACAGGAACAAAGCCCTTTACCTTCAATTCATACAAACAATCATCTCTATAATCAATTGAATGAATGTCACGAAGAACATTATACTCCACAAGCATATAACGAGATTCATTAAGTGTAGGATATAAATCCACATCTAACCCATCAATAAACTCACTATTCATCATGACTTCACCACCAAAATAAATTGGTATTGGACTCATTTCTTTTAATTCCATTTGACGAGAAACAATCTCATTATAAATAGAAGCATCTAATTGTCCTGGAATAAAGTGTGGTGTACTACATATTCCTACAAAGCCATCATTATGAGCCAATTCTAACGAACATTTCGCGTCTTCCATTGAAGGCATACCATCATCAATACCCCAAGCAATGTGCGAGTGAATATCTATGAACTTTGCCATTATACTTCAGGAAATTCACAGAAAACAGGAATACCCAAATATTTTTCTGCCTCTTCTTTGTTACGCAAACGATTATCTAATAAATATTTTAATATGGCATATCCTGCACCTAGTACAAATCCAACTGCTGCAGCAAGTACACCATTCTTCTTCGCATTAGGACCACTTGGTACATAAGACAATTTAGCCTTATCTACAATTTCAATATTACGAACATTTAAATTTTTCTGCATTGTCTTAATAAAAGTATCTACAGTTCCATTTGCGATATCCTTAGATAACTTAGGATCCTCGGTAGTTGCAGTAACTGTAACAATTTCTGTATCCGTTTCATTTGACACAGTGATACAATTTTTTACACTAGAAGCATTTTCCATACCTACATCCTTAGCCACTTCAGACATGATATTATTCTGCGTCATTAAGTTTACTACATTGGTAACCAATTTACTATTAGCCATCGTTGAATTATAATCCAAAGAACCACTATCATTAATCTGTGGAGTTAAAAAAATCGATGTACTAGCCGTATAAGTCGGTGTAATCAAGAACTTAGTTCCCAAGAAACCACCCAAACCAAATACAATACACAATACAATGATCAATTTAATATATTTCAAAACCGCACGAAATAATTCTAATAAATCAATCTCTTCCATTTCATTTAGATCATTACTAGGCATACGATCTAATCTACTCTTTGCCATAAAAGCCCTCCCTTTTCATTCATAAGACATACTATATAATTATATCATAAAAACAACCATTTTTTTAACAAATTAATTTTATATATAAACAAATGTTAAATATTTATTTTAGTTATTTCTTCCTTCAATTGCTCTTTCATTAATTTTTATCATCTTTTCATGCTCAAAATTATAAATACTAGCAATAAAAATTTGATTTTCTCCTAATTCTTTCTTTATTAAATTCTCAATCAGCTTCATATTTGCATCATCTAATTCTTTACCTTTTGGAGAATCTAAAACCATGAATAATTTGGTATCCATACTTTCCTCAATCACTTTTAGAAAAGCAACTTTAAATGCAAAAACAATTTTTTGTAAAACCGCTCCAGAGAGTGATTTCAAATCTGAAGTAAATATATAATCTTCATTGCTTGAAATTTTATTTTCAACTTCTAATTCTTTAGCATATTTAAAAACATGTTTATATATTTTTGATATATATCCATTATTATTTTGAGTTTTTGTTTTAATTAAAGATTTCACTTCTTTTAACTCTTTATTTGTTTCATCTAACAATCTCTGTATCATAGTCTGATCAATATTAACATTAGCGAGTTGCTTATTTACAATCGTATCTTCAGATTCTACTGGAAATAAAGTTTGAACCGAATTTTTATCATAATAATCTTGTAATTTCATCTCATAAAAAGATTTTTCCTTTTTTATGCGTTCAATATTAGTAACTATTATACTTCTTTGTGCACGTATAAATTCATGATTTACTGTCGAATTCACTAATGTTTCTCGATTAACTGGAATAATAATATCGCCTTGTTGTACTGATAAATCCATTGAATCAATATAATCAAAAAATTGCTTATCTCTATTAATGACTGCATCAATGTTTTTTAAAGCTTTCTTTTCATCTTCAATTCTTATGTTACAGTACAATATTTTTTCGTTAAAATTTTCTTCAATGTCCGAAATAAATACTTCTCCATTTTTTTCATACACTTCTTCGCTTAACGCCTGAATATTTAGCAAAGCTGAGTATTTCTTTTTATTCAATTCTAGACTTTTCTTCTTTTCAATTAAACCATCAATATCTAGTCCGTTCAGGCCAGCTAATAATTCTTCGATGCTGAATCTAATTTTCCCTATAACAACTCCACGATTAAGAAGTGTCCATCCTTTATCCTGGTCCACGTAAATAAAACCTAACAAATTATTTAAGACCTTAACATTATCATACCTAAAAATATGAGATAGAAAACTAACATGTTCACTTGGAAGTGTAAAATTTACTTTACTATCATCATATAAAAGTGTTAATAAATTTTTATCTCTTTTGACCGTATACCTTTGTCCTTTTTCAACCAAAATAATTTCTGTATCTATGTTTGAAAAATTAATTCCTTTTGTTGAGGGTATAGGGTAACCCAATGCATAGAATAAAAGTCGTAGATATGTAGATTTACCTTTTGTGTTTTCTTCAGAATAAATTAAATTTCTTTTTTGAGAAAATGTATCTAAATTTTTTTCATAACCCTCATATAATTTTAATTCTTTTATAATCATACTTTTACTCCGACTTTACTATATACTTTATTTACATTTCTGTGATTAATAATAATTCTATATAAAAAGATTTTAGTTAAATATTCTTGTAATTCTGTATCATCTTTACTTAATTTTTTAAATTCATCTTCAAAGTCTTTTCCATACTTTCTTAAAAATTCAATTTCTGGATTATTTACCGACTGTCCAATTAATTCTTTTTTGAATCGTGTATAACTTTGTAAAACTTTATTTGTAAACTCAAATCGTTCATGATAATAACTATTGTTACTCTGAAGAATACGCTCTGCATGTCTTTTTGTGGATTCATCCAACACAAAACTCAAACTATCTGCAATATCTGGTAAACATCCATCTACCAAATAAGCAATAACTGGCCATACAAATTCATTCTTTTTTATTCTTTCATTAAAATCTTTGTCTTTTATTGTTGAATCATGCCCAAATGTTAGTTGCCAATGTTCGAGTAACTTTTGTTTGATTGAGGTAGCATCATCCCTGTCTAATCCAATCGTATTTACTAAAAAGCTTATAATTTGATCTCCTATAATTGTATATCGTGTATTTTCAGGACCATAATAAGGATGTATTGTAGAGATATATAAATTTTCTTTATGAAAATCATCTATCTTATTCTTAAGTTGTTCTAATTTTTTTGATTTGTTATTGTCTTTTTCTTTTGAAATTTTATCAGTGAGACTTTTGTCAATTGCCGAGATTGTTTTATCGATTTCATCCTTTATTCCTTTCAAACACTCAGTGTAAGAAATAACGTTATTATTGAAACAATTGTCGTATTGTTTAAACGTATTTGGAATATTAGAAATGTATAATAATTTATTGCCTTTATAATTGTTACGTGAAAGTGAAATAATTGCATCTTTAAATTTTTCTTTTTGATCTTTGACAGCTGTATAATCTTGTGCTGATTTTGCCTGTGCAAAAACCTTACTATTATCTTTTAATGTGATTTCTATATCTTGTAATTTTGATTCAATTTTAATGTCTGTAGCATCTTGTATATAATACAAAAACAAATATATGCCTGCATTGACTTGAAAATCCCATCCGAATGAAGTAGCTGAAGCATCATTATTAAAATCACAGAATTCTTCATTTAAATATTCACTCATTAACAAACCTTCTTTCACCTATATTAACTAAACAAAATTCATTTTCTCACTACTAAAAAAATTTTTTAATTTCACTAGTCAAAAAACAAATTCAGAGCTGAAATAAATCAGCTCTAAATCAAATTAATCTCTTCTAAATAAATCACGAGTATATACTTTATCTTGTACATCATCTAAACAACTATCATAACGATTGGCGATGATGGCTTGACTCAAAGATTTAAATTCTTTCAAATCATTTACTACCTTACTACCAAAGAATGTTTCTCCATCCTTTAATGTTGGTTCATAAATAATAACCTTAGCACCCTTAGCCTTAATACGTTTCATAACACCCTGAATAGAACTCTGTCTAAAGTTATCACTATTTGATTTCATAGTTAAACGATAAACACCTACAGTAACATCATGTTCTTTAGACTCATCCCAAGAATCATTTGCTTCATAAGCACCCGCAATCTCTAATACTCGATCGCAATAAAATCTTTACGAGTACGGTTTGATTCAACAATCGCTTCAATTAAGTTTTCAGATACATCCTGATAGTTAGCCAATAATTGTTTTGTATCTTTAGGTAAACAATAACCACCATAGCCAAATGAAGGGTTATTGTAGTGAGAACCAATTCTAGGATCTAAACAAACACCATTAATAATATCTTGAGTATTTAATCCTTTCATTTCAGCATATGTATCTAATTCATTAAAATAAGATACACGTAAAGCTAAATATGTATTTGCGAATAACTTTACAGCCTCTGCTTCAGTAAAGCCCATAAACAAAGTATCAATATCTTCTTTAATAGCCCCTTCTTGAAGTAAAGAAGCAAAAGTATGACTAGCCTTAACTAACTTTTCATCATTCTCATCTGTACTAACAATAATTCTAGAAGGATATAAGTTATCATATAAAGCCTTAGACTCCCTTAAAAATTCAGCTGTTAAGGTCAATAATATCTTATATACCTTCAGAAAAATCATCATCGCAAGGTAAAGGAGGCTTCGGTATAAGTAGATTCATAAAGATTGACAAACGCTCACATTCAGCATTTTCATAAGGCAGGATTGCTCCAAGGAATCCGTAGGTACGACAGAATGCTTTTGCAAAACTCTTGAATTTAATTTGATTGTCTGTTTCTAATTCTTTATAAGCTACTACACAAAAATCAAGAATTGGATCAAGCTTATCTCTTTCCGCTCCATCAAGGTACAAATTTACAAGCGATTCAACTTCTTTATCTGAATAAACTTGGTATCCTTCCATCGAAGCAATCAAATCATATAATTTATTTGGGTCGGTTTCTTCCGAAAGAAGTGTTATTCTATAATATCTTGAAAAAGGTTTTCATTCATATCCGGACTATTCACAAAGTCAAAACAAATGTATCATGCTTTTGTGGATAACATCTATTCAATCTTGATAATGTCTGAACAGTCTTTATATCAATAAGCATTTTATCTAAATACATTGTATAAAGTAGTGGTTCGTCAAATCATGTTTGGAACATATCGGCAACAATCAGAATTCTATAAGGGTCAGTCTTTAACCATTACTAAAATCCTATTAATCGTTAAAAATAAAACTAGAGGTCTATAGGTTCATACCATTATGGTATCATTCCACTAAATTGAATCCTAGATATTTCTTGGAAACCCCTAGATTATTTGATTACTACATATTTAAAGCATATTTAAGATTTTTATAACATTAATGTTGATTAGATGTATAAATTACATGTGATGTTGACTATCCGATTTATTTTCTTATTAATGAGACCATCCTATCCATTTTTATCTATATACAGAATCCCGGTGTATTTTAGGACAACAGCAAGTCAATGTTCTATAACAACGTATTCCAAGTAAATAGCCTCATGATAGAAACCGTACTTTAACGCATTTGATAAAGATTTATGGATTGATTTGTAGGTTTCGGAGCATTGATTATACATTGTTATTGAATATTTTTCAAGCTTGTTGACTATTTCTCTCGCTTCTTCAGCGAACAAGTAGCCAATGTAGCTAATCCGCACTGTATGTTCTTTTTTAATGCTTTGCTAACATCTTTTTTTAGTAATAAATTCCCATGATATGGATTTTCTACAATATCATTTATTTTATCTTTTTGAATTGGCCTACGTTCATACGTAAAGTTCTCATCAACTATATACTGACGAAATAAGTTTCGCATCATTGATTTTTGAATCGAACAATATCCAATCTTAAATTGTGGTTCATCTTTAAAAGGTTTCCGTTGAGATAATAATGTTAATAGTGCTCCATCATCGTCATTCCAATTAATCGACAATTCACAATAGTCATCACTTCTTGGATTTCGATCAAATTTATCAAAACTAAATGCTGCTTCTGTTATATAACCCTCTGCTGAAATAGCATCAGCTGAGGAAATTCCTCTGTAAAATTTATCTGGTGTATTATTATAAATGATAATCTAAATATGTACATAAATGATCATTTAAG
>UMJI01074534.1_pt1 | contig 17984 bp, 15 predicted proteins | sample 1965991 | NCBI WGS metagenome assembly UMJI01 (sample SAMEA4836140, study PRJEB28245) | human gut metagenome | biome: gut microbiome; material: fecal sample | place: Denmark | collected 2008
AGGTCGTGCTCTACCAACTGAGCTATTTTCGCAGTCGCTGTTGTTTCGCTTTTGCGAGTGCAAAGATAGAACAGATTTTTTATTCCCGCAAATTTTTCGGTAAAAAAATTAGAAAAAAATCACCGGAATCCTTTTGTTGACGGGTGTTTTGAGGGATAAAAAGCGGAGGAACAAACTGTTATAAATTTGCTCCTCCGCTTTGAAATTTTTCTGCCGATTAGTAGTTTCTTGCGAAGATTACTCGGCGCTCAGAAGGCTTGCCTGTGAAAATGCAGGTGCCGGGTGTTGTGTCGCCGTCCAAAGGAATGCATCGGATTGTGGCTTTTGTCTCTTCTTTTACGCGCTCTTCTGTCTCGGTGGTACCGTCCCAGTGTGCGAGAACGAAGCCACCCTTTTCGATAAGCTCTTTGAACTCGTCGTAAGAGTTCGCCTCGAAGATGTGGGAGTCGCGGAAGTTGCGAGCCTTGGTGTAGATGTTGTTTTGGATATCTTCAAGAAGGTTTGCAACGTAGTCGACGATTCCGTCGAGCGAAACGGTCTCTTTCCCGAGTGTGTCGCGGCGCATGACTTCTGCCGTGTTTTCCTCCAAGTCCTTCGGTCCGATGACGAGGCGCACAGGCACACCCTTCAGCTCGTAGTCGGCGAATTTGAATCCCGGGCGTTTGTTGTCGGCGTCGTCGTATTTCACGCTGATGCCTTTTGTCTTCAAGCCTTCCACGATGCCTGCCACTTTTTCAGAAACCATGGCGAGTTGTTCCTGCTTTCTATAAATAGGTACAATCACCACTTGTATAGGAGCCAGATGAGGTGGCAATACAAGGCCGTTGTCGTCGGAGTGGGTCATGATCAGAGCGCCCATGAGTCGTGTCGATACGCCCCATGACGTTGCCCAAACGTAGTCGAGTTTGTTTTCCTTGTTGATGAACTTCACATCGAAAGCCTTTGCAAAGTTCTGTCCGAGGAAGTGCGACGTGCCCGATTGCAGTGCTTTTCCATCCTGCATCATTGCCTCGATGGTAAATGTCTCGAGAGCTCCTGCGAAACGCTCATGTGCTGTCTTCACGCCTTTGATCACAGGCACGGCCATATATTTTTCAGCGAAGTCGGCATATACGCCGAGCATCTTCTTAGCCTCCACGAGGGCCTCTTCCTTAGTGGCGTGTGCGGTGTGTCCTTCCTGCCATAGGAATTCGGCGGTGCGCAGGAACATGCGTGTGCGCATTTCCCAGCGGAACACGTTTGCCCATTGGTTGCAAAGGATAGGGAGGTCGCGATATGAGTGTATCCAGTTTTTATAAGTGTTCCAAATGATGGTTTCCGAGGTTGGTCGGATGATGAGTTCTTCCTCGAGTTTGGCTGCGGGGTCGACAACCACACCGCTGCCGTCTTCTGCGTTTTTAAGACGGTAGTGTGTCACTACGGCGCATTCCTTTGCGAATCCCTCCACGTGTTCTGCCTCGCGGCTGAGGAATGATTTCGGGATTAGAAGAGGGAAATATGCGTTGACGTGTCCGGTTTCTTTGAACATATCGTCGAGAGTGCGTTGCATTTTCTCCCAGATGGCATAGCCATAGGGTTTGATAACCATGCATCCTCTGACTGCCGACTGCTCGGCGAGGTCTGCTTTAACGACCAGGTCGTTGTACCATTGCGAATAGTTCTCGCTGCGTTTTGTAAGTTGTTTTAGCTCTATTGCCATTTTCTTAAAAATATTTTGTCACAAAAATACGGTATTTTTCTGAATGTTACGGAATGTTGTGCTAAAAAACTGTGCAAACGCGACTTCCCCGGGGCGATGATTGCGCGATATTGCGATTTTTCACAAATAACGTCCGGCGAGTTGGACAAAATTGGTATATTTGTATTGGCTGATTCTTGCGTTGCCGTGTTTGTTGCGGCTTGGCGCGGGGTAGCATGTTATAATTGCACGATAATGAGATTTGGTGTTGGCAGGAAAACGTTGATGGTTGTGGCCGGAATTGTGTGGACAGTTGTCGGCGTCAACATCCTGCGTATCGGGATAGACTGCTGGGTGCAGGTGTCGGGCGGGTTTGTGCTGATGTTGCTGGGGGCGGTTGCGGTGTTCGCGGCGTTCCACTATATGGTTTTCAGCAGGATGTTTCATAAGCACAAGCGTAGGATTTCGCAAAAAGGCGACTCCAATTGTCTGATGGGCTTTTTCGACGTTCGTGGTTGGATTATTATGGCGTTTATGATAACGTTGGGTGTGTCGATAAGGCGTTATGAGTTGATGCCGCTGTGGTTTATCGCTCCTTTTTATACTGGGCTGTCGTCGGCATTGGTGCTGACGGGCATCCGTTTTTTGTTCAGCAGCAAGTTTTGGAACAGAAAAAGTGTGGGGTGAATTGCTGTCGTGTCCGGCTTTTCAGCCGTGTGTGTGGAGCATGGCGAAAACGACGATGAAAAAACTTCAGTGTGTAATATGATGTGGAACAAGTGATCATGATAAATTAGAACGGAATGCGTGAAAAAAGATGCCTGAAAATTTGGAGGTGGATGAAAAAGTTACTACCTTTGCACACGTAAACGAAACATCGCGGGATGGAGCAGAGGTAGCTCGTTGGGCTCATAACCCAAAGGTCGTAGGTTCGAATCCTGCTCCCGCCACTAAGAGAGGCTCACCATTTGGTGGGTCTCTCATCTTTTATATGCTCGGCATAGGCATGTGCGCCGCTCATCCGTAGTGGCGTACCTCCGGCACGCAGGCTGCTGGGGCATGTCGAGTCCCGGCGCGCTCTGCTGTGCTCGCGCATCGGCTACGTTGGCAGGCATGCGCTCCGATAGTCTGGATGCGCCCTGCGCGATTCCGCGCCAAACAGGTGTGTGCTGCCGTCACGCATGCCGCGCCGTTTCCCGGCTTATATGCCGCTTTGCCGCGATGGGGAGGTTTCTCCGTCGGCGCATATGCAAACAGGGCGGAGTCAGCTGCTTTTACAGCTCTCCGCCCTGTGTTGGGGTTTAAGTTGGCGTTGTCTTATTTCGCCTTTGCTTCCACGTCGGGAGCAATGAGTTTGTAGCCCTTTCCGTGGATGTTGATGATTTCGATTGAAGGATCGTCCTTCAGGTGCTTGCGCAGTTTGGTGATGTATACGTCCATGCTGCGGGCGTTGAAGTAGTTGTCGTCAATCCAGATTGTCTTCAGGGCGAAGTTGCGCTCGAGGATTTCGTTTACGTGAGCGCAGAGCAGGCTCAGCAGTTCCGACTCCTTGGTTGTGAGTTTTGTGATTTTATCCTCGATCATCAACACTTGTTTCTGAGTGTCGAAAGTGAACTTGCCGATTTTGTACATCGTGATTTCTTTGCCTTTCTTGCCTTTCACGCGGCGCAGGATAGCCTCGATTCTAAACACGAGCTCTTCCATGCTGAACGGCTTTGTGATATAGTCGTCGGCACCGATTTTGAAGCCTTCGAGGATGTCCTCCTTCAGTGATTTTGCCGTAAGGAAAATGATAGGCACTTCGCTGTTTACGGTTCTTACTTCCTGTGCGAGAGTGAAGCCGTCTTTCTTAGGCATCATCACGTCGAACACGCACAAGTCATACTTACCCTTCAAGAAAGCCTTGTAGCCGGCTTCACCGTCGGGAAACAAATCGGCGTTGTAGCCTTTCGCTTGAAGATACTCTCTCAGCAGCATGCCGAGGTTTTCGTCATCTTCACATAACAAAATACGCAATCTTTCTTCCATGATTATTCATTTATTAATGGTAATGTAATTATAAATTTCGATCCCTTGTTGAATTCGCTCTCCACGCGGATTTCGCCTTTCAGCTCGGTCACCATCTTGTGCACGTATGCCAGTCCGAGGCCGAATCCTTTCACGTCGTGGCGGTTGCCGGTCGACACGCGGTAGAACTTTTCGAACACCTTTTTCAAGTCGTCGCGTTTTATTCCGATGCCGTTGTCGGCTATCGAGATTTCGATTTTGTCGCCCGGAAGGCTGCGTGTCGCCACGGTGAGCTGCAGCGGGCAGTCGTCGCGTCGGTATTTGACAGCGTTGTCGAGCAGGTTGAAAATCACGTTAGTGAAGTGCATCTCGTCGACTTTCACGTCGGCAATTTCGGCGTCGAGTCGGGCGTCGATGCGTCCGCCGTATTTCTCAACTTTGAGTTTGAAGGTGTTTACGATGTTTTGTATCAATTGGTTTGCGTTTACTTCCTGCAGTTTGAGGGTGGCTTTCTGACGGTCGAACATCGACATCTGGAGCACCTTCTCTACTTGGAAGCGCAGCCGCTTTGTCTCGTCGTTGATTACGGTTGATATGTGCTGCATCATCGTCGGACTTTTGCGCATGGTGTCATCGTTGAGCATCTGCGCTGCGAGCGAGATGGTTGATATCGGAGTCTTGAATTCGTGGGTCATGTTGTTGATGAAGTCGTTTTTCATTTCCGACAGTTTCTTTTGGCGGAATGCGATTACGATGGTGCACAGGAACACTACAAGCAGCACGAATGTGAATCCGAACGACGGAATCATGAACCGTACGGATGAGAATATGTATTTGTCGCGCTCGGGGAAGTAGACATATAGATAGTTGCGCCGCGACTCGGTGTCGTTGGGAAACAGCGTCTGTATGAATACGTCTTCTTTGTCTACCGTTTCGTCGTAGCCGGTGGTCTTGTAGACAATGTGGCCTTTGCGGTCGGCTATGGCATATTCCCATGCGAGAGGAATGCCGTTGTTGCCGAGCTCGGTGCGAAGGTAGTTGTTGACCATAGCTGAGTCGGCGCGCTCTGTGATGGGGCGGTTGCTCGACTGGTTGAGTATGGTGAGTATCACTTCGTTGAGCAGACCTTTCTGATAAAGGAATTGCTTGCGCAGGTTTTCCTGAAATTTGCGCAGCTTGTCCTGCTCTACGGGAGTGCGCCGGTTTGTTGCCGGAAGGTCGGACTCTTGCGAGAGGGATGTGTTCATGAAGTTGTCTGTCTTCAGAAATGAGTTTGAGTCAAATATCCCTGGCTCCAACATCAGCAGCTCTTCCTCGAGATAGTTTTTTGTCTCGTTTTTCTCCAAAACTGTCGACAAAGAGTAGAGGCTGCGCTTCACGCCTTCCGAGAAGTGCTGTTCGCGCATCTTCACCATCTCCTCCATATATACGAACTGCATATACAACAGGCCGACAAATGTCAGCGCCATTATGATGGTCAATATCCAAATCGTACTTTTCTTCATCGTTTTTACACTTTTTTTGATATTGCAAATATATGAAACATATCTTAAATCTGACTCTTAAATTTATTAATTTTTTATTTTTTAATTAAAATGCACGATTGTAAACTATTTTTAACTTGAAATTGCGGCGGTTGGACGGAAAAGTGTGATTTTTAATGGAAAACGCTTCCTCCATGTGGAGGAAGCGTTGTGCCAGGTTTCTGAATTGGCAGTTTTAATTGGCAATGAATCCGCCTAACTGGTATGGCATTTGCTGCTGATAGGTGTAGGCTCTTGCAAACTGCTTCAAAAACTCGATTGTTGATTTTCTTGGTTTAACGGAAGATTGTTGTGTTCCGTTGCATTCTTTTGTAATCAAATGAGTAGAGTTTTTCTGCATAGGCAATATTGTTTAAAGTTCATACATATCAGTAACGCATCAGTGTGGCGAATTATTATATAACAGGCAAAAAAATAATGGGTTGCACACATGCGCAACCCATTATTTATGATAAATATCAGACTATTTTTACTTAGTGATGCCGAATTCTTTCGCGATGCGGTCGATTTTCTCGTCTGCGCGTGCCTCTGTTGCTTTATATTCATCGGCGGAAGCGAGAGTGTCGTGAACCTCGATGTAGAATTTGATCTTAGGCTCTGTTCCCGATGGGCGGACAGACACTTTCGTGCGGTCGGCTGTGTAGTATTGGAGCACGTTTGACGTAGCCGGCATGTCGAGTTTCTTTGTCTCGCCTGTCGCCACGTTTGTCTCTACGAGCGACTGGAAGTCTTTTACGGTCACCACTGGCGATCCGGCGATTTCCTTCGGTGGGTTCTCGCGGAATTGTTTCATCAAGGCGATGATTTCCTCTGCGCCCGATTTGCCTTTGCGCACCAAAGAGATGCCTTTCTCGCGCGAGAAGCCGTACTTCATATAGATGTCGATCAGCATGTCGGTCATGTTCAAGCCCTTGTCTTTTGCCCAAGCTGCGATTTCAGCCATGAGCGAGATTGCCGACACTGAGTCTTTGTCGCGGACGAAATCCTCGGCCAGGAAGCCGTAGCTTTCCTCGCCGCCACCCAGATAGCGGGCTTTGCCTTCGTTTTCGCGCATCACGTTGGCAATCCATTTGAAGCCGGTGAAGCAGTCATACATCTTTATGTGTTGAGCTTCGGCGATTGTGCGGATTGTCTCGGTTGTCACGATTGTCTTCACGATGTATTCATTGCCGGTGAGTGTGCCGAGCTCCGTGTTGCGGGTCATCAGATAGTTGAGGAAAATCATCACAATCTGGTTTCCGTTGATGAGCACATACTCGCCGTTGTTGTCGCGGATCACGAGGCCGATGCGGTCAGCGTCGGGGTCGGAAGCCATCACTACCTCTGCGCCGGTTTCCTTTGCTTTCTCGATGGCCATTGCCATAGCCGACGGCTCTTCTGGGTTTGGCGAAGCGACGGTAGGGAAGTCGCCGCTGAGCACTTCCTGCTCAGGCACGCCGATGATGTTTGTGAAGCCGTAGTTTGCGAGAGAGCGGGGAATCAGTTTCAAGCCGGTTCCGTGGATTGGCGTGTAGACAATCTTCATATCGTGATGTCTCTTGATTGCCTCTGGACTGAGCGATAGGCTTTTTACTTTTTCAAGGAAAATCTTGTCAACTTCCTCTCCGATGATTTCAATCTTCGACGGGTCGCCTTTGAATTTGATGTCGGCAACGTCGGTCACCTCGTTGACATATTTGATTGTGTTCACGTCGTGAGGGGCGATCATCTGCGCACCGTCGTCCCAATAGGCTTTGTAGCCGTTGTATTCTTTCGGGTTGTGAGATGCAGTGATGATCACACCGCTCTGGCATCCGAAATGGCGGATTGCAAACGACATTTCCGGAGTAGGGCGGCAAGAGTCGAAGAGATACACCTTGATGCCGTTGGCCGAGAAGATGTCGGCAACGATTTCGGCGAATTTGCGGCTGTTGTTGCGCACGTCGTGACCCACCACAACCTTGATTTCCGGAAGGTCCTTGAACGCCACTTTCAGATAGTTTGACAAGCCTTGGGTGGCGGCGCCAACGGTGTATATGTTCATACGGTTTGAGCCGGCGCCCATGATTCCGCGCAAGCCACCAGTGCCGAATTCGAGGTCTTTATAGAACGACTCGATGAGTTCTGTCTTGTCTTCGCTGTCGAGCATAGCCTTTACGGCAGCGCGTGTTTCTTCGTCGTATTCAGGAGAAAGCCATTTCTCGGCTTTTTCCGTAACTTGTTTTAGGAGTTCGTTGTCCATAATATTTTTAGGTTTTATAAGATTTTTCTAAAGTGAACAAATTTAATGATATAAAAGGTAATGACCAAAAATAAACGGGTCATTTTTCTTCGTTGCCTTCTTTTCGGCTCCGTTGCGGCAATTCTTCATCGTTCTCGCGCAGCTTTTTGAGGCGCTCTTTGTGTTTGAGCGTGAAATGCAGCAGCACGATTACGAGCAGCGACACGCCCATCACTCCGAAATATTGCAGATACTTGCCTGCTGCCACCTGTCCGCGGCCTACGTAGGCCATCACCATCAGATAAACAAGCAGCAGCAGCGGCAGCCATGTGGATTTTTTAGTTTTCATTGTCGGTTGATTTTATGACTTTATATTTTGACTCTTCCGGCACAAACGCATCGCTGAGCAGCCGTCGGTAGATGCGTATGCACGCCCATGCGTCGATGGCGGCGTAGGATGTCTGGGCCTCGGTGAGCGTCTCGGCGTCCCAGTTCGACAGCTGTTGCGACTTTGAGATTTTCATGTCAAACAGGATTGCGTAGATTTTCTGCAGGCTTGAGCAGCCGAAATTATAGTCGGGCACAAGTTTCTGCAGGTCGATGAATCCCTGGGGGTGGAAGTCGTAGTTGTGGGCGAGCATCGAGAAGTCGTCGTGGAGCGACAGTCCGATTTTTGGAATGTCGGGGTTGTCCATGATTTCGTGCAGTGGCTCGAGGTCGTCAATCTTGCGCACGCGGAACAGGAAGCACACATCGTCGGCTGAAATCTGAATCAGTGAGACGTGGATAGGCACTCCTTTTCTGAATGTGGGCTTTGATTCGGTGTCGAAGCCGAGGATAGGATATTTTTTCAGTATCGACACCGCTTTGCGTGCCTCGGCGGCGGTGTTTACCACCTTGATTACACCGGGAAACTCCACTCGGGGCAATTCTGCCAGTTGTTCTTTTGTTATGGTGAGAGAATAACTCTTGTCTGTCATCTTTTGAATTTTGGTGCAAAGGTAGGTATAAATAATATATTTATGTCTAATTTTGTGCCCGATTATGGAAAAATTCAGTTGGAAAGGCCACGGCGCGATGCTGCTGGCGAATACGAGTTGGGGCTTGATGTCGCCCCTTGCCAAGGTTGTTATGGCTGGCGGTGTGGTCACGCCGTTTGTGCTCACCGATTTGCGCATTTTCGGCGCGATGGTGCTGTTCTGGGCAGTGTCGCTGTTTCAAAAACCGGAGCACGTGCCGCCGCGCGACATGCTGCATCTGTTTGCCGCGTCGCTTCTTGCCATAGTGTTCAATCAGGGAAGTTTCATCTTTGGGGTCAAACTGTCGTCGCCTGCCGACGCGTCGATAATCACCACGAGTATGCCTTTGTGGGCAATGCTTCTTGCCGCCGTATTCCTTCGTGAGCCGGTCACGGGGAAAAAGGTGGCAGGCATAGCTTTCGGGGCTGGGGGCGCGTTGATGCTCATTCTGGGCAGTGGAGCCACTGCCACGGTAGCCGGCGCGCATCCCATACTTGGCGACCTGCTTGTGCTTTTCGCCCAACTGAGTTATGCCACCTATCTTGTCCTGTTCAAGAATTTTATATGCCGCTATTCGCTTGTGACGGTGATGAAGTGGATGTTTACCTATGCTTTTCTCTGCACGCTTCCGTTCTCATATTCGAGCCTTGTGGCAACCGACTGGCTTGCGCTTGGATGGGACGATGTGCTTGCCGTGGCGTTTATCGTGGTGTTTGCCACGTTTGTGAGCTATATATTTATCATTGTCGGGCAGAAGAATCTGCGTCCCACGGTGGCTGGAATGTACAACTACGTGCAGCCCGTAGTGGCGTGTGTCGTGACGGTTTGTCTCGGGCTCGACTCGTTCAATGTGATGAAGGGGCTTGCCGTGGCGATGATTTTTGTGGGCGTGTTTCTCGTCACAACGAGCAAGAGCCGCGCCGACGAGTGCCGCGAGGCACGACGGTGACATGAAACGAAATCGGCGTCGTGCCTGTGCAGACACGACGCCGACCATATTGTGAAGCGTTAGATGCTTGCTGTTAGTTATTCTTTAACAACCTTCCAAGCCTGCTTGCCATTGTAGGTGGTCTCTACCGATTTGTAGCCAGGGGCAACGAAGTTGGTGTGTGCGCCTTCGGCAGTGTTGTCGGCAGGATTGAAGCCTACGAATATGCCGCCCATGATTTTGATGGCGCATTTGCTACGATATTCGTCTTTACAGTTGATTAAGTATGTTGCATCACCATCACATTCAAATACACCTCCGTAAATGTTGAGATTTGCTTTTGCAGAAGCCAGATATTCGGCCGCCACATAGATGCACTCTGATGTGGATTCCTTTGGTGTTCCTCCTGCGGTGTGGAAATATCCGCTGTGGATATTGGCAGTGCCATTGGTAATTTTGATGGCATTGTTGGCCATACTGCCACCTTTTGCATCAAATGTCAAATTGCCGCTGATATCAACAGAACCGCCATTTCTCACTTCTATGACAGCTGATGGGTGGTTCGGGCGGTTTGGTGCTGCTTTCAATGTGCCGTTTCCGAAGATTTTAACGCCAGTTGCGCTTATTGACAGTAAGGTGTTGATGTTGTTTGAATCATCGTTGGTTGATTTGAAAACTGCGCCGTTTTTCATTACCAAGGAAGTGTTTTTGGCTGGAGATATGGATGATGCGTATTCTAAATCTTGTCCCAACGCCACGATCTTGCCTCTTGTGGTGAGTGCGGTTTTGAGTCCTTCGGCTGTTGTAGCCTCCACAGCCGGCACAACTTTCCAGATGGTGCGGCCGTCGGCAGCTGTGCCGTTGGGGATTGAAGCATAGCCAGGGGCTACGAAGTTGGTGCCGTTGCCCTCAGCCTTGCAGTCACCAGGGTTGAATCCAATAAATGTGCCGCCGGTAACGATGATTTTCGCTGTTCCGTTTTCGCGGTTCGCGTCATAGCAGTTGAGCACGAACTCATCGGCTTTATCTGCGTCAGGATATTTCTGCTGCACCTCGAATGTTCCGCCTTTTATTTCAGCAACACCTTCAAGTACATAGACTGCGTGGATGTTGCCGTTGAAGTGTCCGTCCTCGATAACAAGATGTCCTCCGTCCTGAACATCGACAGCGTAGCAGTCGTTGGCTTTGGCGATGTATGCACCACTGGTAATTGTCAGCGAGCTGTTTTCTCTTACAGAAAGCAGTGACCAATCGGAGTCGCTCCAAATGTCATTTTTGTTGCTGATTGAGAGGTCTCCGAGATTGAGCGTCTCGCTTTGTCCGCCTGAAAGGACAAGCGTTTTTTCGGCGTCAACGCTCTGGCCGTTGGCAACGGCAGCTTTCAAAGCAGCAAATGTAGACGCACTTACCACTTCGTGTGCGAACTCGCCGCTGAATGCCGGTTCGATGACCACATTGAAGTCAACAGAATTTGTGAGCAGCGAGCCGTAGATGTTTGTACGGTAGTTGCGTTGCAATGGGACATTTGTGAAAGAGCGGAATGTGGACTTGCCGTTGTAACCGAATGTCATATCGACGGTTTCCTTGGTGTCGCTGATGGGAATATATGCCATCAATAGATATTTATAGCCGGCAACAGGGAATGCACCGTCATCTGCTGTAGGTATAGCTTTCATTTTGAATGTGCGTGTTGCCTCAGTGCCTTCCATCTTGCCTGTTGCCAAGTTCAAGATGTCGCCAGCCGTTGCTTTGACTTGTGTCTGAGTAAGATTGAGACCAGCTATGGTCGCAGCGTCAAAGTCGTCGGTTCCGATGTTCACCTGCGCGAACGGACGCGTAAGTTTGACGTCAACATTTTGGTTGCCGCTTACGGTGATTGTTTCTTTCTTGAAGAAAGCGTCGCAGATGTCATTGTTGGAATACACATTTGTATACGTTATTTTGACTGTCTGAGTCAACGGGTCGAATGTGTAAGGCTTCTTTGCGGAGTTGTCTGCGGCCCAGAAAATCACATCGTAGGTCTTGCCTGTGGTCAGTTTCAACGAGACTGTCTGCTTGAGATTGTTCATTTCGGCTTCTCCCACAACAGTTGTCTCGTCGCCGAACACCTTCAGAGGTGTTGATTGCCCAGCCTCATACACTGCATATTGCAGATGTTTCGCCGTCAGTCCGTCGGCAAACGCACGAGTTCCCATTTCCGAAGGCAGTTGCGCTGTGAATGTCACGGTTCCCTCGTCGCCTGTCTTCAGGCCGTTGTCCATCTCATCGTTACACGATGTCACGAGCAGCGCCGCGGCTGCAATCGTGAAAGTGGAAAGTAGATACCTTTTCATTGTTTTGGTTGGTTTTTGTTTGGTTATGTCTATAATTTAGTTTTGTTTGGTCAAGTTTGTCGGATGTTTCGGGGCTGTGCCCCAATATTGGCACAAGCACCCGCGCTTAGCGGAACGCCGACAATGCGTCGCGTTGCGAGGTGCTTGTGATTTTTATAATTATTGTTTGGGAATGGAATGTCGTAATGAGAGAAAGGACAGGCACAATGTGTCCTTCAGCCGAAATTGTGCGCTTCTCGGCATTGTTGAAGTTATGAATTGTAGCATTCATTGTCGTTTCTCTGATATTTTTTTGCAAATATAGGGGGGTAATTAAAAAACCAAATAGATTCCCAACTTTTTTCACAAAAAATTACACTAAAATCTGCTGAATAGCTTAAAATGAGCTATTTATGAGTCTTTCACCTCAATAGAGGTAATGATTTGGCAATAGTCCCAATTTCTGCAATATGCATACGTTTGCTGTCAAACAACTCTTCTCCGCTGCAAAGGTACAATAACTACATGAAATAACAATCGTTAAATTTATAATTATTATCGCAAAATTTAATGTATATTTGCAGCAAAATTCGGTGAATTTATGAAACTAAACAAGATAAAAGATGTCTTAGATAGCAAGGGTATTTCACAAACCTGGCTGGCAAAACAGTTAGGCAAGAGCTTTAGCACGGTTAATTGCTATGCTCGGAATAAATATCAACCCGATTTAGAGACACTTCTTGAAATCTCAAAGATTTTAGAAGTTGACCTCAAGGATTTGATTACGGACGAGAACGAAAGAGTGTAATGAACTCGTAGTTTTCTGTCTTAGTAAATATGTTGTAGAACTTCTGATAATAAAATATTAGTTGAATATGGGCATAAGCAAAGATTTAACAGAAGAGGATGTCAAGTTCCGCTATATCAACGAGGCCATTACAAGCAAAGGATGGTCAAAGGATAGCATTTTTATGGAACAGGAGGTTAAATTTACTGACGGTAAAATTAGTCTTCATGGCAATCTTGTGCATAGAGAGAAACCTAAGTTTGCCGACTATGTGCTTTATGCAAATAAGGCAACACCCTTAGCCATTGTAGAGGCAAAGGATGCTAATCATTCTGTTTCTCATGGATTGCAACAAGCTATGACTTATGCCCAAATGCTTGATGTTAAGTTTGCATATAGTTCTAATGGGGAGGGCTTTGCCGAACATGACTTCTTGACAGGCAAGGAACGCACTTTTGCCATGGATGAGTTTCCGACAAAAGAAGAACTTATCGAAAGATATAAAAGCGAGGCTAACGGTGGCAATGGACTTAATGAGCAAGAATTGGCTGTCATTAAGCAACCGTTCTGCACTGGTCAGAATATATTTCCTCCACGATATTATCAGCGCAATGCAGTAAACCGCACAGTTGGTGCCATTGCCAAAGGACAAAACCGTGTGCTCCTTGTTATGGCAACTGGCACAGGCAAGACATATACTGCATTTCAGATTGTATGGCGTTTACTAAAAAGTGGATTGAAGAAGAAAGTGTTGTATCTTGCAGACCGCAACATATTGGTAGACCAATCCATACAGCAGGACTTCAAGCCATTAGAAAAGGTAACGCACAAGATAGATTACTCAAAAGACAAGAATCACTTGGAAGAATTGGGTTCTTATCAAGTGTTCTTTGCACTCTATCAACAGTTGATTGGACAGAATGATGCCAAGAATTATCAAGAGCTGTTCCCTAATCCCGACTACTTTGACCTTGTTATCGTTGATGAGTGTCATAGAGGTAGCGCAAAGGATGATAGCAACTGGCGAAACATCTTGGAATATTTTTCTTCAGCTACTCATATCGGTATGACTGCTACGCCAAAGGAAACGAAGTATCAGTCAAGTATTGGCTACTTTGGCGAGCCAGTCTATACTTATAGTCTTAAAAATGGAATAGAGGATGGTTTCCTCGCTCCTTTCAAGGTAATCAACATTACAACAAACATCGGTGACGAATGGAGACCGACAAAGGGGCAAAAGGACATCTACGGTAACGAGATAGAAGATCGCATCTATAATAATAGCGACTATGATTATAACATTGTTATAGAAGACCGCATAAGGGAAGTTGCGCAGGAGATAACCAACTATCTGAAAAGTACAGATCGAATGGCTAAGACCATAGTGTTTTGTGCTGATGAAACTCATGCGGAACGTATGCGAATGGCTTTGGCTAATGCCAATGCTGATATGTGCAAGAAAAATCCCGACTATGTGGTTCGTATAACAGGTAGTGATGAATACGGGAAAAGTAAATTAGATTACTTTATTTCTGTTTCTTCTAAATTTCCTGTCATAGCGACAACAAGTAAGTTGCTTTCAACTGGTGTTGATTGCAAAATGACAAAACTGATTGTTCTTGACCAACAAATCGGCTCTATGACAGAGTTCAAACAGATAATTGGTCGTGGCACTCGTCTTCGTGAGAAAGAAGGAAAGACATACTTCACTGTAATGGACTTCCGCAACGTAACACGATTGTTCGCTGACCCTGATTGGGACGGACCGATTGAGATAGACCCGAATTATCCGCCTAAACCACATATTTGCCCTGTATGTGGACAGAATCCATGCGTGTGTCCCAAACCGACACCAGAGCCCTGCCCCGTATGTGGTCAGATTCCATGTATTTGTCAACAACCGCCCAAACAACCTAAGCCAATAGTCAACTCGGACGGTTGTACAGTAAAGGTTATCAACAAGGTCGTTTCTGTATATGACACAAATGGCAAGTTGCTTCGCACAGAGAGCATTACCGACTATACAAAGAAAAGTATCATAGACACATACGCTACGATTGACACGTTCACTTCCAAGTGGCAAGAAACCAAGAAAAAGTCAGACATTGCTGAAATGCTTAAAGAAAGTGGCATTGACCTTGCGGTGTTGAAGCATGACCAAAATATGGAAGATGTGGATGATTTCGATTTCATCTGCCATATAGCCTACGGCAAGAAAACACTTACACGACATGAACGTGCCGAACAAGTGAAGAAACGAGACATATTCAGCAAGTATGGTGAACAGGCACGGCTTGTGCTTGAAGCCTTGTTGGATAAGTACACCAAGGAAGGTGTGTCAGAATTGGAAAGTCTTACTGTGCTTGAAAATGACCCTTTCCGCAAGTTGGGTTCCAAAGCAAACATCGTGAAGTTCTTCGGTGGTAAGCAAGGCTATCTTGATGCCGTGAAAGAACTGGAACAATACATATATAATATAGCATAAAATAGAAACAAAATATGAGTTTATCAAATTTCGTAAAACGAGTACGCAATATAATGCGCAATGATGCCGGTATCAACGGTGATGCGCAACGCATAGAACAAATGGCGTGGATGCTGTTCTTGAAAGTCTATGACGAGAAAGAGAATGATTGGGAGTTGGACGATGATGATTACAAGTCTATTATTCCAGAAGAATGCCGTTGGCGCAACTGGGCGCATGACGATGGAAGCGGTAATGCCTTGACTGGTGATGAGCTGCTTTCGTTTGTCAACAACACATTGTTTGTGGAACTCAAAAACATAGAGGTAACACCAACAACCCCTATCCGTCAGGCGATTGTAAAGACCACATTTGAGGATGCCAACCAATATATGAAAGATGGTGTTCAGCTCCGTCAAGTGCTGAATGTGATTGACGGTTTGAACCTTGGTGACTATGAGGAAAGTCATGCTTTCGGTGAGATATACGAGACTATCCTCAAAGAAATGCAGTCGGCTGGTTCGTCTGGTGAGTTCTACACCCCAAGAGCCTTGACCGAATTTATGGCAGAGATAGTCAATCCGCAGATTGGTGAGAAAATGGCAGACTTCGCTTGTGGTACAGGAGGTTTCATCACAAGTTGGTTGGGTGAATTGGACAAAAAGGTAAAGACTGCCGAAGACCGCAAAGAGTACAATCAGTCTGTATTTGGCATAGAAAAGAAACAATTCCCGTATATGCTATGTGTGACAAACCTGTTGCTGCATGGTATTGACACGCCATTGGTATATCACGACAACTCGCTTACAAAAGATGTACTCAACTATACAGACGAAGACAAGTTTGATGTGGTATTGATGAACCCACCATACGGTGGCAACGAGAAGTCTGATGTCAAGTCACATTTCCCTTCTGATATGCGTAGTAGCGAGACAGCCGACTTGTTTATGGTGCTCATCATGTACCGTCTGAAGAGAAATGGACGTGCGGCGGTCATTGTGCCAGATGGTTTCCTGTTTGGAGCGGACAACACAAAGATTGCCATCAAAACAAAGTTACTTAGAGATTTCAATTTGCACACCATAATCCGTTTGCCAGGCAGTATCTTTGCCCCTTACACTTCGATTGCCACGAACATTCTGTTCTTTGACAACTCTAGTGCGGAAGGTGCTCCAGAAGGTTACTCTACAAAGGAAACATGGTTCTATCGTTTGGATATGCCAGAGGGGTACAAGCATTTCTCCAAGACAAAGTCTATGAAGTCGGAACATTGCGACCCAATCCGTGAGTGGTGGAACGACCGTAAGGAGATTATTATTGCTGATGGTGACGAGAAATCTCGTTGCTATTCAGTTGAAGACCTTATCGCCACCGATTGCAACTTCGACTTGTGTAAGTTCCCGAAAGAGGATGAAGAGATCTTGCCTCCTGCCGAACTGCTTGCGGACTATTTCAAGAAGCGCAAGGCTCTTGATCATGAAATTGATAAGACATTGGCAGAGATACAGCGTATCCTGGGGATAAATGTAAATGTGGACGAATTGTAAAATGTGGGACGATGTCCCACATTTTATAAAAAAGTGAGACGCTGTCTCACTAATTCAGAAAAGGATTGGATAATATGGAAAAATCTGCATTAACAAACATAACAGAAAAGCTGACTCAACCAGAGAAAAACTTTGTCTCTGACTTGAAGTATTTAGCCGGTGAAGCACGTCGGCAAGCCTATCGCAGTGCAGACCATCTATTGGTGGTTCGCAACTGGCTTATCGGTTGGCGTATCGTGACACAGGAACAAAATGGAAAGGAACGTGCGAAATATGGCGAACAAGTCTTAAAATTGGCCTCCCAAACCCTTACAGAAGAATACGGCAGGGGGTTCGGACTGACAAGCATAAAGAACATGCGCTCTTTTTATCTGATGTTCAGTAAATTACAAATTGGTCAAGCAATGCTTGACCAATTCAAGCTCACAGACGAACCAATTCGTCAAGCACCGCTTGACGAATCTACGATACCATTTTATCCTAACCTATCATGGCTTCACTATGAACGCTTACTGCGTGTAAAAGATGCGGATGCAAGGTTGTGGTATTTGAAGGAGGCGGCTCGTGAGCAATGGGATTACCGTACCTTGCAGCGTAATATCTCCTCACAATACTATTACCGATTATTGCAAACCCCTGAGCATCTGCGCAAAGAGGTAAGTGACGAGATGCGTTCGCTGACTTCAGATTTCGAAAAAGACAAACTCTCTTATCTCAAGAATCCCGTGATAGCAGAGTTCTTAGGATTACCACAGAACCCTGCCTATAGTGAATCGAAACTGGAAACTGCCATTATTGACCATCTGCAGACTTTCATCATGGAGTTGGGCAAAGGCTATGCGTTTGTGGCTCGCCAACAGCATATCAAGACGGACATGGGCGATTTCTATATCGACCTTGTGTTTTACAATATCATCCTAAAGTCCTATCTCATTATTGATTTAAAGACTACGCAGATAACTCATCAGGATGTGGGACAGATGGATATGTACGTCAGAATGTATGACGAGTTGAAGAAAGAGGAAGGCAATAATCCTACTATCGGTTTGGTTCTGTGTTCTGACACTAGCAAAGACCTTGCACGTTATTCTATATTGAAAGACAGCAAGCAGCTCTTTGCTGCTAAGTATCTTACTTATCTTCCTACAGAAGAAGAGTTGAGCCGAGAAATCCGTGAGCAGAAAGAGTTTTTTGAATTACAAAAGGGAAAAGAGGCAGAAGATTAGAAATAGCATATAATTCGCCAACAACTTGTTGGCGAATTGATGCTTTACGATAAAACTTATGTTATGAACGGAAAACAATTAAAGAACAGCATATTACAATGGGCGATACAGGGAAAACTTGTACCGCAAGACCCTAATGACGAGCCAGCAAGCGTTTTGCTTGAAAAGATTCGCCAAGAGAAAGAACGCTTGATCAAGGAGAAGAAAATCAAGCGTGACAAGAACGCATCTATTATCTACCGTGGTGAGGACAATTCCTATTATGAGAAGAT
>UMJI01001704.1_pt1 | contig 17861 bp, 8 predicted proteins | sample 1965991 | NCBI WGS metagenome assembly UMJI01 (sample SAMEA4836140, study PRJEB28245) | human gut metagenome | biome: gut microbiome; material: fecal sample | place: Denmark | collected 2008
GGTTGTCTAGGAGCTGTTGCACTTAGATTGTAAATCCATCACTCAAATTCAATATTTCAATCCACGCTCCTCATGCGAGGAGCGACTATCATCAACGCATTGCGCGCCAATGAGTACGTTATTTCAATCCACGCTCCTCATGCGAGGAGCGACAGTAAGCTGCCTCACCAAAGCTGTTGTTGTCCATATTTCAATCCACGCTCCTCATGCGAGGAGCGACACAAAATTCCCGCTGGGCTTGTCCTGGCCAAGCGAATTTCAATCCACGCTCCTCATGCGAGGAGCGACGACCTCGGCTGTGCCGTCTGGAATGCGCAGTGGATATTTCAATCCACGCTCCTCATGCGAGGAGCGACGAGCAGCAGTATGGACCGACAACGTCGGAGGTAGCATTTCAATCCACGCTCCTCATGCGAGGAGCGACTGAGTGTGAGATTTACAAAGTCGTGCATATTGACATTTCAATCCACGCTCCTCATGCGAGGAGCGACGTCATCGTCAGCGAACTGGAGCTTCTCGGCAGTAAATTTCAATCCACGCTCCTCATGCGAGGAGCGACGTAAGTATGTGTCATCTAATAGTAGCTCTACGGCATTTCAATCCACGCTCCTCATGCGAGGAGCGACCTACACGGACAGGACTATCAAAAACTCTATCGGATTTCAATCCACGCTCCTCATGCGAGGAGCGACGTACGATGCGGACAGGCCGACATTTGTAACGTTATTTCAATCCACGCTCCTCATGCGAGGAGCGACGCTGGATTACTACCGGCATTACGCCGATGTAGTATTTCAATCCACGCTCCTCATGCGAGGAGCGACCAGAAATTTGAGCTCGGATACTTTGATACGATCATTTCAATCCACGCTCCTCATGCGAGGAGCGACGAGGTAAAGTCCAATGTGCGGCGCAACAACTACATTTCAATCCACGCTCCTCATGCGAGGAGCGACACGTTCCCTGCCAGGGATATCGCAAAGTTGACAGATTTCAATCCACGCTCCTCATGCGAGGAGCGACACTTGGAAGAGTTGACGGACGAAGAAAGAATGATGATTTCAATCCACGCTCCTCATGCGAGGAGCGACTGTGTCAATTTTAGGCATTGATTTGCCTGACTTCATCATATATTTTTCGCGAACCTATCCCTTCTCTCCGAAAATGCCAACTTCTAGGCATTTATCTTGCAAACTCCATTTTCTGTGTGATGGCACTTCGCACTTTGGCGACCTATAGACCTATAGAATCATAGGTGCTTCTGCATCATAAGACGGTTTCGCTCCTATATGATCTATTTTGCTCTTATAGTTCTTGCCGAGGTTGTAGAAGCGTAGACTGTCCGTATCTGTGTCAATGACTTTTTCTAGCGCATGGCGAAAGGCTGCGTACTGTGCGGTGTCAAGATTGCATTCAAATACGGAATTCTGGACACGTTGTCCGTGGCGCACGCAGATCTTGGCTACATGGCGCAGTCGCTTGCGCCCTTCTGCGGTGGTCGTATTGACATCATAGGTAACCAATAACAGCATATCTTCACCCTCTTCCAGTTCGGCTCTATCCTCACGTCATTCCGTTCCGGCCATCTTCTAGAGCAAAGTGAATCCTTCCCTTACAAAAAGCAGATCATTTCCATAGGAATGCAGGGTATTCCGCCAAATCGCCGCGCAGCGTGCGTGCTAGCAGGAGTGACTGAACATAGGGAACCAGCCCCCAAGGTATCTTTTCTTCCAGGAATGGATGTGTGATGGTTACCTGCTTCTTTGTTTGCCAAGCATTCAAGAACTTCTGTCTGCCGATTTTCTTGAGATAGGTTCCCCCATCCTCTTTCTCCTCAAAATCTGTACCTTTCATGACACGGTTATTGATAAGTGTTATCACAAAACGGTCGACGAAAAGGGCACGCAGTTCTTCCATGAGATCCAGCGCGAGCGACTGTCGTCCGGAACGGGGCCGATGCAGGAACCCCACATAGGCATCCAAGCCAACACTTTCGAGTGCCGCTGCACAGTCGTGTGCTAAAAGGGTATATCCGAAAGAAAGCATTGCATTCACACGCCCAACAGGTGGTCGTTTCACACGGCCAATAAAAGGAAAGGCCCTTCTCTGCTGCAAGATGAGCTGTCCAAACAACTGAAAATATTGGCGTGCAGCATCTCCCTCCAAGCCGCGCAATTGATCATCATCTGCCGCAAGATGTGCCAAGCGCATATTAGAAGCCATAGACGCGCTGCACTCTTCTATAGCATTTACATCGACACTATCTGCATGATCACGCCGTGCGCGCTCCAGTACGGATCTTGCATTGCATATTTTAGCTGTGATGAAGTCCCGTGCGATGATCAGTCTGGCTGCTTCATCATCGGCCACACGATACTGCTGCTGCCTCAGCAGGACATTCCCTGGATTCTCCCCACTGACTCGCGCAAGGAATTTCCCATTCGCTGTCAGAAATGAAAATCCTATCGCGTGACTTGCACAGGCACCCAGCAAAGCAGGGCTTGCACCACGCCAGCTAAAATCGACAATGCTCTCCAAGGTCAAGAGTGGAACACGCCCCAGCACCTTTTCTCCCTGTCTCACGACAACATTCTCATTCTCGAGAGCAAGATATGCATCTTCCGTCAAGACAAACAGTGTATTGAGCAAACGGCGCATTCACCTTTCCCTCCCCAAAGCATCATCATAATACGCACTGACATCATGATGTTTCATGAGACGCGGCAGACATATCGGCTTCAGCGAGCAGGCTTGGCACGCTTTGCTCGGCTTTACACGCGGTGTATGGCCGCGCGCCATATCCTGATGCATTTCCGAAAAAATCTGGCGCACGCGCTCGCGCAGGCATGAATCAAATGTCACTTCCTCCCGCCGATGCGATGCAGCATAGAACAGTGCACCTTTAGGCACATCTGTACAATACATCTCTTCGAGGCACATGGCCTGCGCGCAAAGCTGGAGCCTGTCAGCATCCAGAGACTTTCCCTCACCATGTTTGTACTCAACAGGATACGGGACCCAGAATCCCGGATGCTTATGGAGGACTGCCCCCTCCTCCGCCTCATGGAATTCAACCACATCACAGACTCCCGACACGCCCATCGTGCGGGAAAATACGCGCAAACCTCTACTGATGAGCAAGCTGCCTCGTTTTTCCTTCTGACATGCATCATGGCATTTTTCATGCAGTATCCTGCCTTCTGCCGTGCGCAGGTTCTCTTGCCAGATCTGCTCGATGTGGATCAGAGCCCATTGACGACGGCAGAAGGCAAAATGCTGGATGCCTGAGATCATGAGGTATTCGTCTTCAGGATATTCCATACGCTGCCTCAAATCATCTGGATGCAGGTGACACCTGTGGGGAGATCTGTATCGTCGACCGTCACAGTATAGTCGCTATAGGCGCGTGCTGGTTTCTCTGCTTCTTTCTTCTCGACTTTGATGCGCTCAAAGAGCTGATAAGCCGGTGCATTGCCGAGCTCACTCTCATGCTTGAATACGATGAGCTTGCGCACAGCCATCGTGCCACGCGTTGCCGAGTGGTCATTCTCAAACATATTGATGATGGCCTGCCAGAGGAGCGCCAAGTCCTCCTCCGAGAAGCCCGTCACCTTGCGTGCAAGATTGGCAGAGATGTAGCCGTGCGCAATATAAAGACCATAGGGAACGATGAACTTGTGGCCCAGCATCATATGCTTGCCATCTTCCTGCTCTTTCTCTGAAGCGACTGCCACGCGGGAAATGCCGATTTCCTGGGCAAGGATGGGCTCGACACTGCGTGCAAAGTCAAGCTGGACAGGGCCTCGAACTTGACCACAGTTGAGTTTTGCATTGACAAATGTAGTCATGACCGCGCCGAAGGCGCGGATATCATAGAAGTTCTCGCACATGAAATCGCGGATCTTGAGGTCAATATCTGCATCTTTCTTCTTTGCCTCCTTGATCTTTTTCTCATCGACACCGAGGTATTTATAGGCCTCACGGTTATTGCGCTCCAAGGGGACATGGTCTTTGACATAGATGCGGTAGCCCGGAGTGTCTTCCTTGGCAGCCTCGATGTAATTGCGGATCTTGCGCTTGAGGCAGACATCCGTCACCAGGCCGAGGCCCGTTTCCTGATCGATGCGAGGCATATTGCCTGCATCCGGGTCACCATTGGGATTGCCGTTCTCCACATCAAAAATGATCTCAAAATCGTAACGGTTCTTGATTGGCTCTGTCATGATTCAGTCCTCCTTTTCTGCAGCAATCTCTGCTGCTTCCGCTACCTTCAATTCCTTTTTCTCATAACGTGCCTGCGTCTGCTGATAATAGCCGAGGATGAACATGCCTTGTTCCTCTGCATTCAGGACTTTCGGTATACCTTTAGATGCATCCAGCATCCCCATCAGGTGCGTCATCTGTTTTTCATAATATGTTTTCAGTTTTGGACTTTCCCCTGCGAGTTTCTTGAGATGATGATTTGTCAAACGCTCCAAGATGGGGAACACTCTCGACGGCGTCGTGCTCGCCACATCAAAATAACGGTCTTTGACGGTCGCATTCAGGCTAGGATTCGCTGCCTTTTGGATTCCCTCACGCAGGGAGAAAATCCGTCCCAAAACATATGCAGGATCTGTGATTTCTTCATTGAGTTTCATGCGCAGTTCTCCTCTCTTCTTGTTTTTCATGAGATAAGCCTTGATGATTGAGGCGCGTTCTCCTGTAATCTTATAATGTGGCGGCTTTGCCTCCGTGTCATCGACCTCCCCATGAATGCGCAGCAATACCTGTTCATAGAGGCTAGCCGGATACATCGCATCCTTCAGGATTGCAGTAGCCGTACTTCCTGCCAGGATAGGCAAAGGGCGCTTATTGGAAGCGTTCGGCGAAACAGTCGCCTGCAACCATGCCCAGAGCGGTGGAGCATTCCAGGGCTTGCGCGGCGGCATCACGATAGCCGCCCTTTGGCGATGTGCCTTCACATGCTGAAGGAAATCGCCAAAGGCACCTCTCAGGAAGAATCGCACCGAAAGACGCGCCGCATTCGGTGCGATTCCCAAGATGTAGAATGGATTCGAATAGGGAATCTCTGTTGCCTCAAAGCAAATTGGCTGTCCCTTGACAAGATTCTGAAAAAGTCCATTGAGAGCCTCTTCCGTCAACTGCTTCTTGTCGCTCGTCCCGCCGAACATCGACATGGATAGGAGATCCTGTGAGGCTTCGTTCTCCATCTCCGCCCAGTAAACGACTGCGGTGTCACCAATGATCTGCCGATGGTCACTGTCCGCCAGCAACGCATTGAGTGCCATGCCATAGGCAAACGACGCCTCTTCGGAAACAGGAGCATTGGCTCCCTGCTCATGGCCAAAGGAATTGCTGGATTCCATATTGAACGAGACGAGATTGGCACCAGATACCTGCGCGCCAGGAACGCCCTTGATTTTCGGATGAAGGCGAGCGATCGGGCCCTTTCTCCCTGTAACTAAGCAGATTCCCTGAACATCGTCCTCCTGCGCCGTCATGATGCAATCCCACTGAGCCGCAATCTCTGGATACTCCTGCACAAAGTGTCCCTGAAACCGGAAAGCGAGGTTCCCGCCCGCCGCCATTTCCGAAAAGAAATCCTCCAGCGCTGGATGTTCCCGTGCCTTTTCAGGCTGCCATTGGCGGAAAAATGACAACACAGTATGTGCTGCAGGAAAATCCATATCTTGAAGGATTTTCTCGTGCAGCGCCTTGGCCGATGTGAAGCGTTGCAGTGCATCCCGTCTCTTTTTCTCTGCTTTTGACGGATCTTCATCATCTTCCGCAATCCCCAAGAAATAGGTCGCGGTATCACAGAGGAAATAAGCCGTTGGCTGCCGCCCCGACCGAGGCGGATGATCCGGTACAATCATCCGCCGTGGACGGACGGCCGTCTTTTTGCCCTGACTCTGTTCTTCTCGCAGGTCATAGACGCGCAGGAGCTCTCCATTCTCCGCGAGGTCCAGAGCAAATGATACACCCACAGGACACCAGCCACGCCGCGGCGCATCACCGTGCTCTGCCATTGTCTGATAGCGTTTTGCGAGTGCTTGAAGAATCATTGGTACACCTCCACTCCACGCAAATCCAGTACGCCGTCCCGGAGCACTGCGCGGAAAAACTGTGGACGGATATGCATTGCATCTGAGTAATCCATATCGTAGAGCATGAAACCCAAGTCCTTCTCTCCCCGCAGTTCCTCCGGAACCTTCAAAGACACATCATCTGCACAGGGACGCAGCTGCGCAGGGAACTCTCGGCAGCCCAGGTAGGGCTGATGATAGTTCTGTCCCTTCGCCAAGCGCCGGCGAAACATCTCTGAGAATTTCCCGGGATTGTCACTCACTGCTGCCTGCGGTGTCATCTCAAAATGCGCCGTTATGATATAGTGGACATCGGTGAGCAGAAGCGACGCTCGCTGCATGATTTCCCTTGATGTCGCGATATAAGGAGGCCGCTCCCCATTTGCCATCGCCTGCCACATGACTCGCGCCTTTGCCTTCACCCCCACCTCATTGCGCCGTACTGTCGTGAACTTGATGGGGTTCAGAACACGGATCTCATCGATGATCCATTTCAGGCCGGGATGCCAGAAAACGGCTTCCAAGACGCCGCGCGCGGCAGACGGCGTTATCAGATCGTAACTTACTCGCTCTGACTTCATCTCAGGTCGCGTGAATAACGCAAAGTCACCGCGCACATCTACTCTGACGCCATATCCCATAAGATCACTCCTTTCTTTCACTTATATTTTATTTATAATCTTTACACCTATTATCATACTCTTATGATTTCGTCTTGTCAATTCTTATTTCCTCCTGTTATAATGTTTTTGTCGTATCGAGGATGCGCGATACGGGGATTGAAATACTTACATTTTTTTTCGCAGCAAAAAGGGCAGGGAAATAACTCCCTGCCCTTTTGCTGTAAGCAACAGCCTGTATGAAGTCCTGCGCCCACTTCAGAAGACAACGGCCTGACCATCGGGGATATCCAGTTTCAGCCCCAACGCATCTTCATCGTACCAGCTCATATCCACAAGGACAAAGAGCGCTGTACTCTTCTCCCAAAGTGGAACAACAACCCCCGCATCAAAAAGACGCTGGAATGGCGAGGGCCTCCCCTCATGCGAGACATTCTGCACACCCACGGTATAGACGCCTGCACGGCGCAGCAAAGTACGTCCATCATCGCCTTGATACTCCTTGAGTTGTTGCAAGATGTCTCTCGACTCTTCATCGAAGGGAATGAATACCGGCACGGATCGATCATCAATCAGCTGAAACTTCTGGTCGATCTCCTTCAACGGTGGCATTTTCTGGCGACAGAGCTTGAGTATCTCCTTCCTGTCCAATGCCATTTCCCCTGAAAAGTCGTAGAGTTCTCTGAAATACGCCTCGACCGCGTCAGGATGCGAGAGGCGCGCTGCATATCGGTCAAAGATGCTGTCTGCCACCTTGCCCCGCCGGTCGAGCTCAAATGGCATCTTGTTTCCCTCCAATCGGAAGACTGTGACGATGCTGTCCTCCCGCGGCCTCTTTCCCTCGCGGTTGCAGCGCCCTGCCGCCTGAAGGATGCTGTCGAGTCCCGTAAGTTCTCGATAGACCAGCGGAAAATCAAGATCAACGCCCGCCTCTATCAGGCTGGTCGAAATGACGCGACAAGGCTTCTTATCCTTCAGTCGAGCGCGAATCTCATGAAGCACGCGAGTGCGGTGCATTGGACAAAGGTTTGTCGAGAGATGGAATGTCCCCTCCTGTTCTGGCATTGCTTCATAGAGCTGGCGTGCCATTCTCTTGCTGTTCACGACAACAAGCACTTGCATCTTGCCAGCGACCTCCTCGGCCAGGGCTTCTGGCGCATATCGGTCCAGACAAACATCGAAGGTCACTCGCGAAAAGAAGCGGAACTGCTCCTCACCATGCGGACAGAGTTCTTTCATGCTGCCGCCGAAGAACGGTCCAAGAGCTGGCTGCGTGGCCGTGCAGAGAACCGCTGTGCATCCATAGTACTCAACGAGCGTCCGGATTGCTGTCACGCATGGCTTGAGGAAATTGAGAGGAATCATCTGTGCTTCGTCGAAGATGATGAGGCTGTGCACTATATTATGCAGTTTCCGGCATTGAGACGTCCGGCTTGCATAAAGTGAGGAAAAGAACTGCACATTCGTCGTCACGATGATTGGCGCATCCCAGTTCTCCGTCGCGAGCCTCTACCGCCGTCCATCTTCCCGTTCATCATCATACGATGCATTCGCGTAGTGGACGACAACATTCTTCTCACCGAGAAAATCCTGGAATACCCGCGCATTCTGCTCAATGATGCTCGTATACGGGATGACGTAGATGATGCGCTGTACCTCACTGTCCATCCTGACGGCCCGATGTAGGGCAAAACCAAGAGAAGCAACGGTCTTGCCTCCGCCCGTCGGCACGGTCAGGCGATAAAGATGCTCCGCCCCTTCATCGCCTTCACGCAGGCATGCACGAAGGATCTCGCGTCGATGTACATTGATAGGCTCATGGTAGCGCTCGCCGCGTTCATCAAAGAAGCGCGTGCTGACCATTTCGTCCAATCGACGTTTCAGCTCTTCCAATGTGTCGAAACCATGACGCGACTTCGCCCCTGCTGTCTGCTCCGCCTCTGGCAGGCAAGATTGGTAGAAGGCTTCTGTATCAAGAAAATCAGCATCAACGAGACAAGAAAAGAGCATCCGTGTAAAAAATTGCAATTGATAGATATCCGACGACTTCAAGCAGGCTGGCACATGACTCAATGCAATTGACATATGCTCATCTTCTTGCCATGCAGAAAAATCCGGCAACGGCTTCCTCATGCGGCCACAAAACGTCGCACTGCCCTCTCCATCAAACGCTCCACCGAAGTCCGGCAGTCCGCCATGATGCCCGGCAATGGCCCATGCCGCCAAGCAGAGCAATAGCTGTCTCTTTTGATAAAGAAGCTGCGCCCCTCCTGTCGAATGGTCACCGCCGGAGCTTCTCACCCCTCGCAGATACTCTTGGAATCGGGCTGAATACTTGCCAACATCATGATAGCGGCCCGCTATCTCGCCCAGTTCTTCCGCATCGAACGATGCTGCAAACTGCGCAGCCAGCGATGCAACATGGTCCAAGTGCTCTTTCAACAGCTGCTTCGCACCAGTTCCTGCATCGTAGTGTCCCAAGTATTCCATCATCCAGCACCTCCTATATAATCCAGGCATCTGATAAATTGGTACATCAAGAAATCCGCAGGCTCGTGCCGTCGTGCAGCAGGAAGAGGATGCTCTCTTTGACGGGCTTGCCGAGGATGGATTCGACGGCTTCGCGGTAGAGCTCGATCTGCTTGGCGTAGCGGCGGCGGATCTTGTCGGGGGCGGTGTCGCGGTCGGTCTTGTAGTCGAGCAGGACGAGGCTGCCGTCGTTTTCTTCAAAGAGGACATCGATGACGCCTTGGATGAAGATTTTCTCCGCGCTCTCGCTGTAGGCGGGATTGACTTCGCCGACAGGGATCATGCGGCTGAAGGGCAGTTCGCGCCAGACGCGCGCAGCGCTTTTCATGCGCTTGCCGATGGCGGATGAGCAGAAGCGCTCGATGCTCGTGTAGTTGACGGCCGACTCGTGACCCGCGGCAATCAGGCCCTTTTCCTCCATCAAGGCGACCTGAGCGCGCAGGCCCTCGCGCGTCAGGTCGCCTTGCAGCTCGAGGTTCTGCATGATGCTGTGCATGAGCGTGCCGCGCTCGGCGCCTGACAGGCGTCCTTTCTGCTGCAGGAACTGCGGGCGACGCCAGATGGTGGGCTCAGCGGGCTGTACAGCAGGAAGAACGACAGGTTCGTCTTCGCGCTGTGCCTCGGCAAAGCGCTGCTTGATCTCGGAGACGGTCATCTTGGCCGTGATGCCCGGCAATGCTTCTGCACCGTAATGCCAGCCGAGGCGGTGCTCGACCGTCTCGCGCTCTGGCGATGCGGGCAACTCCTTTCCAGCGCGCACGGCCTGCAGGAGCGCGTCGAGCTCTTCTTCCTCTTCATGCGGCTGGATCTTGTCGGCAACGAGCAGATGGACGGCAAAGTGGGCATCGGGCTCGACAGCGTCGAGCATCTCGCCCCAGTCTGCCCCTGCGGCCTCGCGTATCGCCGCACCATCTGTATGGCGCGCCACGGCAGGCGCAATCCAGTCGAGATAGCTGCCTGCCCCGCGTATTATGTCATTGGGCAGGGCGAGCTCGCGGCTGCTGAGGCTGCGCGCATAGCGCTCGGCCTGCTTCTCCCACTTCACGGCGGCCATCGTGCCCGTCAGGATGAGCTTTTCGCGCGCGCGCGTCATGGCGACGTAGAGCACGCGCATCTCCTCGGCCTTCGTCTCTGCGACGATGCGCGCGGCGATGGCCTGGTACGGCAGCGTGTCGTACATCTGCCGCCCAACGTCGGAGCGCTCGACGAGACGCGGACCGATGCCGAGCTCCTTGTGCATCAGGAAGGTTCCCCTGGCATCGAGCTGGTTGAAACCCTTGGCGATGTCGGCGACGATGACGACGGGGAACTCGAGTCCCTTGCTCTTGTGGATGCTCATGATGCGCACGACGTCCTCGCTCGCGCCGAGCGTACGCGCGACGGAGAGGTCCGTATCGCGCTTGCGCAGGTCCTCAAGGAAGCGCAGGAAGCGGAAGAGGCCGCGGTAATTCGTCTTCTCATACTCTGCCGCGCGGTCGGCGAGCATACGCAGATTGGCCTGGCGCAACAGGCCGCCCTTGAGGCCGCCCACGTAGTCGTAGTAGCCCGTCTCACGGTAGAGCGTCCAGATGAGCTCCGGCACGCTGTGGCTCACGGCATAGCTGCGCCAGCGGTTGAGCGCGGCACAGAAGTCGGCCGCGCGGTCGGCGAGTCCTTCCTCGAGCGGCGTCTCCGGTGAGTGGCTGCGCAGCAGGGCGCCGAAGAGGTCTTCGTCGGGGACTGACATGCGCAGTCGCGCGAGCTCCTCCATCGTGAAGCCACCGATTGGCGAGACGAGCACGGCTGCCAGCGGAATCTCCTGACGCGCGTTATCGATGGTCTTCAAGAGGGCGAGCACGAGCCGCACCTCATTGGCCTCAAAGTAGCCACCGTCGACGTCGGCGTAGGCGGGGATGCTGTTCTTGCGCAGCAGTTCGAGCAGCGTATTGGCCTTGCCCTTGACGGCGCGCAAGAGCACGGCGATGTCGCGGTACGCCAAGGGGCGGTATCCGCCGGCATCCTTGTCGAAGACGCGAATGCCTGACTCCATGAGTGCTGCGATGCGGTCGGCGATGTGCTGCGCCTCGAGCTCAAAGCCCTCGAGCCCGCTGCCATCTGATGCATCATCATCGGCCGTCTGGCTGAGCCCCGCGATGGGCTGCTCCGCCTCGCCGCGCAGGATGATGTCAATCTCCATCGGCCCCTTGAGCGTATGCTCGGCCTCGGGATACGAGGCCCCCGGGTAGAGGCGGCTTTTCTCGTCGTACTCGATTTCCATGGCCTCGCGCGTCATGACCTGGTCGAAGATAAAGTTGATCGGCGCAAGGACTTCAGCGCGGCTGCGGAAGTTCTGCTTCATCGTGATGAGCTGGTCCATGTCATCGGGCCCCGGATTCTCGGGATAGGCGTCGTACTTCGCCTGGAACAGGTACGGGTCGGCGAGGCGGAAGCGGTAGATGCTCTGCTTGACGTCGCCGACGGTGAAACGGTTGTCATCGCGCGCGATGAGGTTCAGGATGGCCTCCTGGACACCGTTCGTATCCTGGTACTCGTCGACCATGATGACAGCATACTTCTCGCGCAGGTCCTCCGCCGCATCCGTGCGCAGCGTCCTGCCCTTCTCACCGCGGAAATCTGCTTCTTCCACTCCAGCAAGTGCCGCAGGATCGCGGCAGAGCACGGCGAGCGCGAAATGCTCGAGGTCGTTGAAGTCGAGGACATTGCGCTCTTTCTTGGCCGCCTGCAGTGCATCGATGAAAGCGGCCGTCAGGTCTGCATAGCGCCGCACCGTCGCGCTGCACGCTCGGATGTCCCCCAGTACATCCTCCTCGGTCTGCGCCATGTAGCGGTCCCTGGCATCCGTGAAGATCTTCTTGGCCTCGTCGCGGTTCTTCTCGAACGACTTGCGGACCTCAGGGAACGCCGTGCGCAGCGCATCGTATTTCTTGCCGCGCAGCACGGGCTGCTTCCACTGCCTGGCCGCAGCGCAGAAATTGTCCCAGCCGCCCGCCTTCTTCTCGGCCAGGGCCGCTCGATAAGCGGACTGCACCTCTTCCAGCTTCTCGATGCAGCCCTGCAGATATTCGGCATAGGGCTGCCAAGCCGCGAGCAAGGCTGCCTCCGCTTCCTCAGAACGGCCGCCCGTGCGGACAAGCGCACACACCTCTTCATAGGCGCGGACGCTGCGCTCAATCTCGCGGCCCACGGCCGAGACAATCGTATCCGTCCAAGGCGTCTGCCAGAAGTCCGCAGACTCCGCTTCATAGCGCTCCTGCTGCTGGCGCAGCCACGCCTTGGGGAAGGGTTGGCTCTGGCAGAAGCTGTAGAGCTTCAGCACGGCATTGTAGACAGCCTCATCGCCGTGGTCGTCGCCATAGTCGTCGACGAACTCGAGAAAATCCTGCCACCTGGCCTTCCCATCCTCATCCTCTGGCATCTTGTAGGAGGTCTCGAGCAATTCCTCCAGGACATCGCGGCGCATCAGGACCATCTCCTGGTCGCTGGCCAGACGAAACTGCGGGTCGACGTCGATGGCATCGATGTTCTGACGGATGACCTTCTGGCAGAAGGCGTGGAAGGTGCAAATCGAGGCGCCGGACAACAGGACGATCTGGCGCTCGAGCCATTCGGCTGTCGCGCGGTCATCCGTCTCCAGGAGCTTCTTCTGCAGGGCCTTGTCGATGCGCTCGCGCATCTCTGTCGCCGCTGCATTCGTGAACGTCACGACGAGCATCTCGTCGACACTGCACTCGCGCGCGAGAAGCTGCGCGATGATGCGGTCGACGAGCACGCGCGTCTTGCCCGAGCCTGCCGCCGCTGCGACAAGGATGTTGCGGTGGCGCGCCTCAATCGCTTTCTTCTGATCCTCTGTGTATTGCATCGAGCAAATCTTCCTTTCCTGTACACTCGGCCATCTTCTTCTCCAGCACATCATCGTCCTCCAGGCCGATGTCGCGGTACGCGTAGCCTTCGATGTCGGGGTCGAAACCGCAGACGTCGCGGTATTCGCAGTACGTGCAGGCCGTCTGTTCTTTCTTTGCCTTGAGGCGGTACGGGCTCGCACTGATGTCGCCGCCGAGGATGGCCCGCCCCGTATCGCGCAGGATGTAGTCGACATACGCGAGCATGAGCTCGAATTCCTCCGGCTCACGGATGTAGCCGTACTTCCTGCTATTAGCGTCAAAATCCATGACGGGCTCTCCGTCCGGGCCGATGACATCCTTCTTCTTCTCGTCTTTGACCTTGCTTAGTCCCGGCTTGATGAAGCCGAAGCTCGCATCAATCGCCTTGGTGACGTCGAGGTCAGCCAGCACCCAGCCCGGCATGCGCAACTCGGCATTGACGCGCTTCTCGAGCTCTGCCTGCGTGTACTTCTTGCGCGTCTGCAACAGTGGATTCTGCAGGAAGGCGTAGAGGATGCCCGCGGGCAGGCGCTTCTCGCCCTTCTCTCTGAGCAGCTCGCGCCCGACCATCATGTAGACGAGCAACTGCAGGCGCAAGCCGTAGTATACCTCGAAGAGGTTGATGGCGACATGGCCCGTCTTGTAGTCGAGGATCAGATAGTACGGCGCGCACTCGTGCAGGTCGAGGCGGTCAATCTGGCCTTTGAACGAGAGCGCGTAGCCGTCGCCGAGCGGCAGTGGCCTCAGGTGGACTTCGTCGTCTGAATGGCCGAATGCCTCCTCGAAAAAGGCTGGCTGGAAGGCCGAGACGGCCGCCCAGGCTGACAGGTGGCCGACGGCCTGCTCCGCCGTCCTCTCGATGCGCTTCTTGAGGTGGCGGTAGTTGTCGCGGCTCAAGAGGATCTCGCTCTGCAGGCGCGGGGCGAGCGTGTTGACAAGCTCCTCGCAGAGCTCGGCGCGCTTCTCCTCCGGCACATCCTGCCAGCGGTTCGCGTAGTCGCGCTTGACGATGCCGCCGTACTCCTTGAGCACGGCGTGCAATAGCTGACCGAGGTCCATCGAGCGGAACTGGTACTCCCTGCGCTCCTGTAGCTTCAAGCCGTAGGCCGCGAAGTGCGCGAACGGGCACTGTCGGAATTTCTCGAACTGCGTCACGCTGCCGCGCAGGACCGTGCCTTTGGCGAAGATCTGCTCCGCCAGCTCCTTCGGTATCCTGCCATCGCCCGCATGTGCAAAAAGGCCCGAGAGTGCGAGACGAAGCGGCCGCTGCCATTCCTTCTGCCGCATGGCCCAGTTGTAGACATCGCGCCAGCAGGGCTGCATCTCCTGATGCTCGCGCTCGCCGCGCAGGGCATTGGCGAGGCCCGAGAGTGCCGGGCGCGGCGCCGCTAGCAACAGGTCGTCGTCGCGCCGCACCGTCTCCAGCGGAATGGAAAGGAACGCCGCCTTCGGGAAGAGCTCGCGCATTTTCTTGACGAGTGGCGACGGCTGCAGGCCATTGCCCTCCGCATCGGCCAGCGCATAGGAAATCCAGAGGTACTCGCGCGCCTCTGTAAAGCCGCGGTAGAGCAAGAACTTCTCGCCGAAGCTCTTCTCGTGGCCGCCGCGCGAGATCGTGTGCTCTTCTTCGCCCTCTTTCTGGCAGGCAGCCAGCGTCTCCGCGATGTGCAGGCGGTCGGCATCGGAGAAGATGCCCTGCTCGCGCACGCGGCGCGGCATCGTCGCGGCATCGGCGCCGAGGATGTAGAGGCCGCGCATGTTGTCGAGGCTGTTCTGGTCAAATGAGGTCAGCGTCACATAGTCGAGTCCCGGCGGGATCAGGGAAATCTGCAGCGCATCGAGGCCATCGCTGAGGACAGCCTCATAGTCTGATAGCGTCATCTTCTCCGCACCGCTGACTTCAACGAGCTGGTCAAAGAGCGCCATGCTATCGTCCCAGAGCTGGCGGTGCTCGGCTGCATCGGCCAGGCGTCCCTCGCGCTCGGCGATCTCCGCCCACTCCTGCAGGCGCACGGGCACCTCGAGGCGCACGAGGAAGTCGTAGAGCGCCTTCGTGTAGCCGCGGACGTCATCGGCCGCACGCAGGTCGCGCTCCAGCTCGGTCAACACCTCGACAGACTGGCGGCGCAGGGAGTCGATGAGCGCCAGCGTCGAAGCTGTGTCCTCGTCGACCTGCTCGCCGTCCTCTAAGCTGTAGCGGCGATGCCAGTCCCATGCCTTTTCCTGTTGCCAGCGCTTGCGGCCGCGGATGCCGAACTCGAGCACGTAGTTCTCGAGCCGGTCTATGTCCTCGCGCACCGGCGGGAAAAAGCCCGTGCGCAGGCAGCGGAAGACCGTCTCATAGCGCCAATCGCGCGCGACGACCTCGATGGCTGACCGCATGAGCTCCGCGAGCGGATGGTGGATGCTCGGCCGCTTCGAGTCCTCGAAGAACGGGATGCCGTAATCCTCGAAGACGAGGCGCACGAGGTCGCCGTACGCTTCGCTGTCGCGCACGAGGATGCCGAGCTCGCGGTAATGCCAGCCCTCGTCGCGCACGAGGCGCAGGATGTCCGCAGCCGCACTCTCGACCTCGAGCCTCCTGTTGGCCGCCTCGACGAGCTGCATGCCCTCATCCTCTGGCCGGGCCGAGCCGCCGTAACGGAAGAGATCCTGCTCCATCCCGCGCAGGATACTTGCCGGCGCGAAGCGATGCTGCTCCGCGAGCAGGTGGATGGGAATTGCACCGCGATAGCCGAGTTCTTCGCGTGCCATGCAGCGGATGGCCTGCAACGTCCGGTACGACCGATTGAAGAGCGCTGTCTCCTGCAGATTCTCGGGCAGGTCGAGACGCACGCGCTCCTCTCCCTCTGATATGCCTGCCATCGGCAGGGCGACGTGCACCTTGGCTGCCGTCATGAGCAGAGCCCGCAGCACGGCCATCTCTTGCGGATTGAAGAAGATGAAACCGTCGAGCCAGACCTCTGCCCCGGTGAGCAGCGGCGCTTCGAGGATGGCCTCAGCAAGCTGGTTCATCATGTCCTCGGCATCGTTGGCCTTGCCCTGCATCTCCGCCGCGAATTCATCCGTCAAGAGCGCCATCTCCTGCAGCTTGCCCGCAAGGCGCTCGTTGCCCTTGGCGAGCTCTTCGGCAGCTTCGCGCAGCACATCCGTCGTCAGGCGGTAACTCTTGAATTCCTGGATGGCGTCTGAGAGGCTCTCCGTGAAGCCGCGCTGGCGCACGGCGCGCGCAAAGACCTCGAGGTCTTTTCCCTTCTGATGCTTCACGAGGATCTTGCGCAGGAGCAGGCGGCGGCCGACGTCGCTGATGCGCGGCACCTTCATATGGCCCGTCTCCAAGAGCACGTGGCGCGCGAAGCGGCGGAAGCCGAAGACGTAGCTGCGCAGGAAGCCACTGCCCTTCGGGATGCTCGCGGCGAGCGCGCGCTCCACCTTGAACGTCATGTGTTCCGGCAGGAGCAGGATGAGCGCGGGGCCCATCGGTGCTTCTGCCATGCGCTGCCGCATGGCATCAAGGCAGGCATGCGTCTTGCCTGTCCCCGCTCTGCCTATGATGAAATCGAGTGTTGCTGTCATATCGTCCTCAACTTTCTGCCGTGCCGAGCTCAAAGTGAGCCGTGCTGCCGCCGCTCTTCGTCTTCGTGACCTCGAGCCTTGCCGGGATGCGGCTCCGGAGCTCCTCGACATGCGAGATGATGCCGATGAGCCGGCCGCTCTTCTGCAATTCAAACAGGGCCTTGAGCGCGACGTCGAGCGTCTCGCTGTCGAGCGTGCCGAAGCCCTCATCGATGAACATCGTGTCGAGCCGCACACCACCCGCACAAGCCTGCACGACATCAGCGAGGCCGAGCGCCAGCGAAAGTGACGCGAGGAACGACTCACCGCCCGACAGCGTCGCCAGGGGGCGCGCATACCCAGAATAATGGTCGAAGATCTCCATATCGAGGCCGCCCTGCTGATTGGCCCTCTGGCGCTGCCCGGCGTGCAGCTCATACTGGCCGCGGCTCATGATGAGCAGGCGCTGGTTGGCCATCTCCATGACATCGTCCAAGAGAGAGTGCAGCACGTACGTCTGGAAGGAGACGCGGCTGCCCGTCTTGCCGCCCGCGAGCTCCGAAAGGCCCGTGATGCGCGCGTATGCCTCTGTGAGCGCGCCGCTCTGCTCGCGCAGGGCAGCGAGTTCCTTCTTGCGCTTCTGCCACGAGCGCAGCACCGTCTCAGCCGCAGACGACTCGCGCAGAGCCCTCTGCCAGGCCTGCTGCGACGCACGCGCATCATCTTCAGCCGCCGCGAGGTCCGGCTTCTTCAAGTTCTCGATCGTCTTCTGGCAGGCAGAAAAATTCGTCTGCGCCGTGTGCAAGGCCTGCTCGTGCGCAAGGAGTTCTTGGCGCACCTCGTCGCGGTAGCGGGCATCGCGCCAGCTGCCCTGCAGTGCCTCCTCATAAGCCGCCTCATCCGCAAAGCCCGCCTGCGCCAGGCGCTCAGCAAAGCCCTGCTGCAGGTCTGCGGCCTGCGCCTGACTGCGCAGGAGTTCTTCGCGCTTCGTCTTCCACGCCGACTGCGCCGCATGGTAGCGCGTGTCGAGGTCGTGATAGTCCCGTTCAGCCGCCGCTGCCGCCTCTTCTGCGGCCTGCCATGCCTTCTCGTGCTGCTGGTACTGACGCATGAGCGCCTGAGGCTCTGCTGGCAGTTCCCTGCCCGCAAGCTGCTCCTGCTTATCTTGCACGAGCGCTGCGGCAGGC